>OGMP01000169.1_pt1 | contig 71202 bp, 63 predicted proteins | sample 1573261 | NCBI WGS metagenome assembly OGMP01 (sample SAMEA2581878, study PRJEB24529) | metagenome | biome: Human gut stool | place: China | collected 2011 | reverse complement strand
AAAAAGAAGAAAGCAGAAGAAAATTTGCACTTTAGCACATTAAAGCGTTGACATAGACCGCGAAATATGAGATAATGGCTTTGGGTCAAAACAGAATATGCTAACTAAAGCCGATAATTTTCTTGGTTTATTGTCAGAACGACAAATAGATTAAGGAGGTTATCGGCTTTTTATGTTTTTTCAGGAAAATGGACAATATCGCTGTGCTGCGTATCTTCGATTGTCACGTTCGGACGGCGATCAGCAGGAAAGCAACAGCATCAAAAATCAAAGAGCCTTACTGAACGATTATCTGGGAAAGCACCCGGAACTGCATAAGGTCGATGAGTATGTAGACGATGGATACAGCGGTACGAATTTTGAACGCCCGGATTTCAAACGGATGATGCAGGACATTGAGAATCGGAAAATCAACTGTATCATCGTCAAGGACTTATCACGATTCGGCAGAAACTACATTGAAACAGGACGTTATCTGGAAAGAATCTTTCCATTTATGGGAGTCCGCTTCATCGCCATCAATGATCATTATGATAGTGCAGAAGAAAATGATGATAAGGGACGTATCCTGATTCCGTTCAACAATCTTATCAACGACACCTATTGCCGGGACATTTCCATGCGTGTCCGAAGCCACTTGGATGTAAAACGGAAGGAAGGACAATTCATCGGCAGTTTTGCAGGATACGGGTATCAGAAAGACCCGAAAGACAAAAACCATCTGATTATAGATGAATACGCGGCGGGCATCGTGCAGGAAATATTCAAGCTGAAGCTCAACGGGATGAGCGCACAGCACATTGCAAATCATCTGAATGAATTGGGAGTTCTGCCACCAAATGAGTATAAGCGGGCCAGCGGATTCAATTATACTTGCGGGTTTCGAGCGGGACTAAACCAAAAATGGACAGTGGTATCGGTCAATCGGATTCTGAAGAATGAATCCTATACTGGAACCTTGATTCAAGGCAAACGTCGGAAAATCAACTACAAAATAAAAAAGAGTCAGGATGTTGGGACTGAAAACTGGATTCGTGTCGAGGGAACACATGACGCGATTATCAGTAGAGGTGAGTTCCAACAGGTGCAGCAGTTGATGGAGTTGGATACGCGCACTTCGCCCAGTCAGAAAACAGTTTATCCTTTATCGGGTTTTCTGCGCTGTGCCGACTGTGGGCAGAACATGATTCGACGCACGGTGACGAAGAAAGGAAAGAAATATCAATACTATCACTGTTCTACCTATAAGAATGGCGGAGATTGCACTCCGCACATGATAAACGGTGAGAAGCTGGAAGGAAGTGTTTTGGCGGCAATCCGGCATCAGGTTGCACTTCTTGTTGAAGCAGAGCAGGTGTTATCTCATGCAGACCTGGCAAGCGGTGAACAGATTGGCGTGAAAATTTTGGATGGACAAATCAATGCGCTGGAAGCGGAATTGGAACGATACCGTAATTTGAAAGTTCGGCTGTATCAGGATTTCTGCGATGATGTTGTCAGCAAGGAAGAGTACAGTGAGATGAATGCCCGGTTTGCGCAGAAGATAAAAGAGGCGCAAGACAAAATTCAGGCGATTCAGGATAAAAAGCAGGAGGCAGTCAAGCATGATACGATGCTTCCCGGCTGGTTGGAAGAACTGAAACAGTACCAGCACATTAAAACGCTGGAACGGCGGGTGGTAGTAGAACTGATCGACCATATCGACATTCATAGTAAGGAAGAAATTGAAATTCACTTCTGCTTTGAGGACGAACTACACAGCATTACAGAAAAATTCATGGAATATCAGGCACATAACGGGAAAGAGGTGGCAGAAGAATGAGATGGGTAAGCTACACAAGGTCAATCTCCAGCAGAATCGGAGAAGAAAATCCTGCCAATACGATTGCAGAACAGAATGCAAATATTGAACAATACTTGAAAAATAAAGGGTACAGAATATCGGAAAAGTACAGTGACCGCAAGAGATCGGCAGAAGCAGCCGATGGTTTTGATCGAATGGTGCAGGACGGCATGACACAAAAATTCGATGCGGTTGCCGTTGATTCCATCTTCCGTTTTGGCAAGACATTGCCATTTGCCATTGAGGTATTACAGAAAACTTTTTATCCGGTTGGTATTCAGTTTGCTGTTGTTGAGGATGATTTTTGCAGTACAGACCGAACAGCAGACGAAGTGGAACAGTATTTTAAGGAAAAAGTCATTGAGAAAATCCGATTTGAATTTATGGCGAGCCGACAAGATAGCTTTGAGAAAGGAGTGCTGACACATCGGCAGGCAAAGTATGGCTATGACATATCAGAAGATCGTAGGAGCTTTGTGCTTGATTCGGAAAGCGCATACATTGTGAAACTGATTTTTCAGATGTATCTGGAAGGAATGACGCTTCAAGAAATCGGAGCGGCATTGGACGCACAAAATGTCCCATCGCCGCAAATTCAGATGACTCGAAATAAAAAGGTGACGAGGAAAACAAAATGGCCTGTCACGACAATTCGCTCTATTCTGGTGAATCCACTCTATATTGGAAAGCTCACATTGAAGCTGTCCGGTGCTGAGAAGAAGATGGAAGTTCCACCAATCGTATCAGAGGAAGATTTTCAAAAGGTGCAGGAAAGAATCAATGATTCGGTTAAACTTCCTGCTCCTAAACGGAGATCAACGCCCAATATCCTTATCAAGAAAATATATGACCGGGCAAGTGGAGAACGCTTGTTGTGCAGAACGACTGAGGACGAAACAAGGCAGATATATTCTTTTGACAGAAAATGTAAGTGCTTTAGTGGAAAAGCACCCTATATTGAAAGCACTGAAGTTTTTGATGTGATTCGATTTTCATTAAAAACAGCGCAGGAGCAGGCAAGATATATTGGCAGATTACTGGAATCGGACAAAGATGAAGTTAAGCGATGCCAGAATATTGCACTTAACCCTTATCGGGAACAGGCAAGAACACTTATGGATGCGCTGGCTGAAAAGGATGTTGAAAGAACTTCTGTCTACCGGAAATATGAAAGATGTGAAATAGAACAGGAGCAGTTGGAGAATTTTGAATCTCGGTATCAGGCAGAGATAGAAGAGCTGGAAGCAGAGTTCAAGAACATTATGATGAAAGTTTCCGTAATAGAGAAGGCGTTCAGTTATGTAAATCCATGGCTGACAAAATTTCAAGACCTTACGACTCCTGAAATACTGGAACGGACGCACATCAAAAAATATGTGGAGCGGGTTTGGATTGAGGATTTTAAGCGAGTAGAGGTTGTTTTGAAGGAAGAAGAATGGACAAGATTCTTCCCGGAGGAATGGCTGAGAACCGGAAAGGAAAATTAAAATGGCTAGAAAGAGCAGAAAAAACATAATGCCGCAGAGTGCTGCACCGGAGATTCGTATTTCCGAAGAAGTCAATCTTCTGCGTACAGCAGCGTATGCACGATTATCCTCGGAGAACAGCGGGCATGAAACAGAAGATACCCTGAATACGCAGATTCTGCAAATCCATAATTATATAAAGGAACATCCAGAGCTGACACTGACGGATACCTATGTGGACAATGGCTTTACTGGAACAAACTTTGACCGCCCGGAGTTTGAGCGTATGATGCAGGATGTGCGGACAGGGAAAATCCAGTGTATTGTGGTTAAGGATTTGTCCCGCTTTGGTCGTGACTACATTGAAACGGGCAACTATCTGGAAACGATTTTTCCGATGCTGCATATCCGGTTTATTGCTATCAATGATGATTTTGACAATATCCGGCAGTCGGATGTGGACAGTCTTGCAGTCCCCATCAAGAACATGGTAAACAGCCTGTACGCAAAGGACATCTCAAAGAAAATTGGCCTAAGCTATCAGATGCGTAGGGAAAAAGGAATCCCTACTTCATGGTGTGTGCCGTATGGCTATCGCATGAATGAACAGAAAAGTCAGTATGAAGTGGCAGATGAAGCAAAGTATGTGAAGCTGATTTATCAGTGGTATCTCATGGGTCTGAGTACGAATGAGATTGCTCGGAGGTTGGAATTTCTGGAAGTGCCTCGTCCGAATGAACATCTGAATCGTAGACTGCACGAGGGACATGATACGACTTTTAATAAATGGCATTCCAGTTCTGTTCTCCGTATTCTGGATAGTCAGGTATATATCGGAAATTTGGTAACGGGAAAAACCCGGACTGCCTCTTATAAAGGAATTGGGCTGCACCCGGTAGATAAGGAAGAATGGCATATTGTGGAAAATGCTCATGAGGCAATTATCTTGAAGTCCGATTTTGAAATCGTGCAGGAAAAAAGAAACCGGAACAAGGAAAAACGCAATAATGCAATGGCTCGTTCAGAGCAGGTGCGGGCAGAGTGTAGGAATCACTTTGCAGGCATGGTGTTTTGCGGCTGTTGTCGGCGCAACATGACATTTGTGCGTCAGGTGCATAGAACGGAAGAGAAAAGCTATTTCGGAGTATTTCAGTGCAAGAGAAAGAAGGGAACAACACCATGTTCCTATCATACTGTGCCAGAAAAAATGCTTATGATGGTAGCGATGAAGCAGATTCATCATCTGGTTTCTACCATGTGCGAAGAAGAAAAGATGGTAAAAGAAATGCTGAACAACGGTGGTCTGGATTCCACCCGTTCTATCAAGGTGAAGGAAAGCTCGATTGCATGTCGGATTCAGGAAACCGAAGAACGGCGGCTGCGCTTATATGAGGACTATAAGGCAGAGATTCTGGATGAAGAAGAGTACAGTCAGTTAAAAGAACATTATATTGCCGAAAAGCAGCGGCTGGAACATGAACTGCAAAAGCAGCGGCAGCGGTCATTGGAACTTGAAAAGAGAATGAGAATTTGCGATGAACAGATGGAACGGATGCGGGCTATTCTGAATCAGAAGGAATTTGATGAAGAACTGGTACATGAACTTATCAAGAAAATCTATGTGGGCATCGACAATTCGGTAGAGATTGAGTTTAAGTGCAGTGACCCGTATCAAGAGGTTCTGGCATTTGTGGCGGAGGTGCAGAATGAATAATAAGATTGCTATTTATCTTCGATTATCTCTATCAGATGGAGATTTGAAAAAGGGAAGCAAGGATGAGAGCAATAGCATTGAAAACCAGCGGCTTTTGCTCCATTCCTATATTGAAAAGCAGGATGATCTCTCAGGCGAAATTGTGGAGTATGTAGATGATGGTTATACTGGAACGAATTTCAATCGTCCGGCGTTTCAGAAAATGATTATTGACCTGAAGCAAGGGGAGATAAAGACCATAGTAGTCAAAGATTTGTCCCGGTTAGGGCGTGATTATATTGGCGTGGGCGATTACATTGAGCAGATTTTTCCATTGATGGGTGTCCGCTTTATAGCGGTGAACAATGCCTTTGACAGCATGAAGCTGAACAACGGCACTCCGGGCATCGAAGTTGCAGTCAGCAATCTGGTGAATAATCTGTATAGCCGTGACATTGGAAAAAAGGTTCGTGCGGCATTGGAAGTGAACTGGAAAAGTGGAAAAGCTACATCCGTTAATGTACCGTTTGGTTACGTCTGGAACGGAAAAGGCAATCAGCGATGGGCGATTGACCCAGAAGCGGCGGCCTGCGTCCGAAAGGTGTTTGATTTGGCATTATCTGGACGCAATACAACGCAGATTGCCTATGCCATGAATGAATTGGGCTTGCCGACACCGGGATTGTACTCTAAACGGAAAAATACCGTAGTAGGCGGCAATGCAATTATAGCCCCGGAGAGTGAAATACTTTGGAATCCAGGAATCGTCTGGAGGGTGCTGCGGCGGTATGAATATACCGGGGCTTTGGTGATGGGTAGAAGGCAGAAGCTTGATGTGAATACCACGGCGTTCCGCACCTTGCCGGAAGATAAATGGATTATTACAGAGAACACTCATGAAGCGATCGTTACAAAAGATGAGTATTATCAGGCACAGAAGGCAATCCGCAATGTTGCTCCGATCCAGTACAAAACCGAAGATGATTTTGCTCTGAAAGGCAAAATATGCTGCGGAAACTGCCTGAGACAGCTCCGGCATGAGAAGCAGTATGGCGAAATGGTATTCTGTTGCGGTCACAAAAGGTCAGTAGGAAAATTCTCGCACTGCTATTCAGGCTATTACAGAGAGCAGGCGGTCAATTCAAGAGTTGCCCGCGCTATAAAAACGGTATTTACAGCATTGGAAGTTGTGAATCAGGGAATGCAGGAGAAAAAATCCATAACCTTGCAGTGTGTAGATGTTGATGATTTGAAAAAGCAGGCAGAAATGATTCGGGCAGAGCAAATTAAACTCTATGAATCGTATGCAGATGGGATTCTGACCCGCAATGAATATCTGGAAAAGAAGAAAGGACTTGGGGAAAAGCTGGCAGATTTGCAAGAGAAGATTCGTATAGAAGAGGAAGAGCAGGAAACCGCAGATGAACTGGATGAGGAAATCCGCAGCCTGACAAAGCAGGCAAGTCAAAAAACATACATAGGCGGTCTGACCAAGGAATGTGTGGATGCCTTTGTCAGCATGGTTTATCTGTATGACGATCAGACGATGAAAGTTGAGTTTAACTGTGAGGATGTGATTCGGAGAGCATTGGAAAAGTATGGTGCATAACCGCATAGAAACAGCGAGGTGAGCAAAAAAGAATGCCCGTCTGGTTGAGAGGATTCGCAAATCTTCTCGATCAGGCGGGCATTTCATTCCGTAGGAATGGAGATTAGTCGTTATGTACGGTCTTTTCCCAACGATGGAAAACAGCTTCAAAGAAGTCGTGACCAAGGACTCCTTCACCAATAGGGCCGAACTTCTCCCGATAGGATTTAAGAATAGCCGTAAAGTCTGGATTTTGAAATCCAGTATATTTGTCAAGGGAACACAGCTTTTGATAATCAGAAAAATAGGAAAGCAGTTCGCTGTCGGTCTTTTCTTCAAAGATGTTCATGGTATTTCCTCTTTAGAAATTTAAACTATCTACCCATGCGGACAAATCGGCTTTGGTTGAGGAAGCGTTAAATACCTTTCCATGTAGGAGCTTGGAACCAGGGCAGCTAGGAGCAAGCTTTTCATTGGTCTTGCCCATATCGCTGCTACCGGAAGTGGCGAATGGAATAATGGTTTTATTCTTTAGGTCATAGCTTTCCAGAAATGTATTGATGATTGTAGGGGCAACGTACCACCAGATAGGAAATCCGACAAAAATCGTATCGTATTCATCCATGTTGTCGCGTTTGACGGCGATGGCAGGGCGGAAATCGGGATTGCTCATTTCAATAGTGCTGCGGGATTTCTTATCCATCCAGTTTAGATCGGCTTTTGTGTAAGGGACTTCGGGACGGATTTCAAAAATGTCTGCACCGATGGCATCTGCTAAATCTTCGGCAACTTTTGCGGTAATGCCGCTGGCAGAAAAATAGGCAACAAGCTTTTTGCTCATGACAATGCACTCCCTCAATATTTGATTTGATAATAGTATAGCACGGCACGGGAGGGGTATCAAGAAGTGAAATGAAAGCAAAATTGCTTGGAAAATATTGGTGTCTCAATAGTTGGATTTGGATAATCATAACTTTGATATTGTATCTTAACTTAAAATGAGTTATAATACAGAAAAAGAGTTATGAATGGAGGCGATAGAGTGGAATACCTTAAGCGGGTTTTAGGAATTGAAGTGCTATATGAAAATAAAGCTTTAGAGCATTTGCCAAACTTCATCAGTACAAGGTATGATTCACAGAAAGTATCTCTGAATGGTCAAAAAACCGTTTTTTTGTATCCTAAAACCGAATTGGAGCAGGTGGAAACATTAAAAAAGCATCTGGAACGTGTGAAAAAGGTTGCGGATTGTCCTGTGATTTTAGTATTGGAACAGATCACTGCACGGCAGAAAGAGTATTTGCTTCGAGAGAAAATAGCATTTATTGTGGATGGAAAGCAAATTTATCTGCCCTTTATGGCAGCATATTTGCAGGAACGCTGTGATGCAGAAAAGAGTGACAGAGAAGAAATCTTGCCATCGGCACAGATGCTGTTGCTTTATTTTATTTATGAGGGAGCAAAGGAGCTGTCCACAAGTCAAGCTGCAAAAGATTTGGATTTGACACCAACATCTATTTCCAGAGCTTCTAAACAACTTGAAGGAATGGGATTTCTGCGATCAAGAAAAATTGGAGTGCAGAAGATACTGTTTTCGGAAAACTCCGCCAAAGAGTTGTTTTACAAAGCAGAGAAAGTTCTGCTCAATCCTGTGAAAAGGACGGTCTATGTTCCATGCGAGGAAGTAAAGACTGAATTGTTGGAGAGCGGATATTCCGCATTGGCGGAGTATTCGATGCTCAATGCGCCTAGTGTTCGGTGCTATGCTTCAGAAAAAGTATCTCAGTGGAATTACTGCATGACCAAGGATTTACAGGACTCAAATTCACAGGTGACTGTTGAAATGTGGAGATATGACCCACGAAAATTATCGAAGGAAAAAATGGTCGATGGACTTTCTCTAGCATTATCGCTCAAGGAAGATGCAGATGAACGGGTAGAAGAAGCAGTAGAAGAAATGTTAAATAATCTGTGGAGGAAGATAGATGGTAACAGGGATTGAAAGCTTTAAGGAATGGTTCAAGGGTAACGAAAGCCAGTATGCAATTATCGGTGGAACTGCGTGTGACATCTTGATGACGGAAGAAGGCTTAGACTTCCGTGCAACAAAAGACATTGACCTTGTTCTAATTATTGAAGCCGTGGATGCGGCTTTTGGAAGAAAATTCTGGGACTATGTAAAACAGGCTGGATACGAACATTGTAATAAAAGCTCTGGTATGCCGCAGTTTTATCGGTTCAGTCACCCGATGTCAAACCGTTATCCAGCGATGATCGAACTGTTCACTAGAAAACTGGATGCAATTCAACTTCCAGATGATGCAGTATTGACACCGCTGCCAATGGATGAGGACATATCTAGCTTGTCTGCAATCCTTTTGGATGATGATTACTATGAGTTCTTGAAGCAGGGGAAAGTGACTGTTGATGGAGTGACGGTTTTGGATGCTGCATATTTGATTCCATTCAAGGCGAAAGCATGGATGGATTTGACGGATCGCAAAGAAGCTGGAGAACACGTTGATAGTAAAAACATTAAGAAGCATAAAAATGACGTTTTTCGATTGACTGAACTGATTGACCCTACGGTCAAGATTGCCACTCCCAGTGGCGTGTATGAGGATATGCAGAAGTTTGTTGATCGAATGAAAAATGAAACGGTTGATGTTAAACAGTTGGGGCTTGTGGGACGAACGAAAGAACAGATTCTTCAGGAGATAGGAGAATTATATGCTATACAATAATCAGTGAGTTATAGAATAAAACACTATCTTGTAAGGAAGTGATATAACATGGAAAAGAAATACCAAATTTTTATTTCGTCAACTTATAAGGATTTGATAGAAGCACGTAGCAAAGTAAGGGATGCAATCCTGTCAATGATGCATTTCCCAGTTGGCATGGAGATGTTTAACGCTGCTGACGAAGAACAGTGGGAAATCATACAAGAGACGATTGATAGTTCGGATTATTATGTTTTGATTTTGGGACAGCGATATGGCTCTGTAATAGAATCTGGATCGGATGCTGGAATTAGCTATACGGAAAAGGAATTTCGCTATGCGAGAGAGAAGAAAATTCCTATTCTGGTATTCATAATTGATGATGATGTGGCAATTAAGCCGGAATTTATGGAAAAAGATCCAGAAAGTATAAAAAAGCTGGCTGATTTCAAGACAGAAGCTAAAAAAGGACGAACGGTACAGTGGTGGACTAATATTGACGAACTTGCTAGAGAGGTTTCAGAATCTTTACATCAGCAAATGGATCGAAAAAAGCGTCCAGGGTGGATAAGAGGAGATGCCTTTGATATTGAAGCAAGTCATGCGGAAATTCTCAGTTTGAATAAAAAGATAAGAGAACTTGAGCAGGAAAATGCTGAGCTGAAATCACAGATTGTAAAGAGGGTTCCTGAGTTGATGGCCGCAGTTGTGCTGGATCAACAGGAGGATGAAGAGGAGGATGAAAAAGGTCTTAAAACACATGGAAAATTGCTTATTGATAGCTCTGATAATGCATACAAAATCCAATTATATCATAATGATGGAGAATGCTACAAAAACAAGTATGAACCACTTGATTTAAGTTGCGTTGAATCACATTTAAAAAAGTATGTAAAAGAAAAGGACTTGCAGGCTTACAATGCAGAACTACCGTCTGAAGAAGAAATAAATGATTATGCACACAAGATGAGCGTATATAAGACAATAACAAACGGTGGTGTTGCGCTCAAGCTAAGAGTGCTTAATAAGGGAACAGCGAAAGCAACCGACATTAGAATCTCAATCGTATTTCCAAAAGATATTTTTGTATATGACATTGATGATATCGAAAAAATGAAGGAGCCGAAAGCACCAAAACTTCCACCGAATCCTATTGAAAAGGCAGAGGAACGTTTTATGAGCGACTTAAATCCAGTATATGGCTTGTTGAAAAATAGTATGGACGGAATGCAGCCATTCTACTCAGCTCGAAGCTTGCCGATTATAGACCCGGCAATTTTTAACAACTCCAATTCTTCTGTGTTTGAATCAATATCTATACGAGATAACTCAATATTTGCTGAATGCAATCAGTTGCCACATAAAGATGATACCGAGTTTGATGGGATATATATTGTTCCGGCTAGAAAAGGAAAATTCAAAGTAAGCGTTTCACTGATGTGTTCGGAATATATTGAACCGAAAGTTCATGATATTGAATTTGAAATTGTCTAATAATTAAAATAACTACGAATAAGCCGCATAGGGCTTCCCAATGGTTTTAACCCAATGGGAAACTTTATGCGGCTTATTTTTTGCTTTTTTTGAAAAAATTGTTGTCCCTATCTTGACATCAGGGGGCCTGATGGGTCTGCCTATCCCCGCAGCCATCACCAAGGCCATCGACATCCTCAAACAGCGGGCCGAGACGCCCGAGAAAGGCAAGAACTGATATGAAAAAGAAGATCTCCGCCGGTACTCTGACCCGCACTGCTGTGCTGGGCCTCGCCCTGACAAATCAGCTGCTCAGCGCAGCGGGCAAGCCTTTGCTGCCCATCGACAATGCCCAGCTCGAACAGATGATCTCCACCGGCTTCACCGTCGGTGCAGCACTGGCCGCATGGTGGAAGAATAACAGCTTCACCCAGGCCGCACTGGCAGGCGATGAGGAGTATGAGAGGGCGAAGAAGAGGGTGATGAAGTAAGATGCCCAGCGGAGCAGACGTGCATATTTGAGTAAAATTGGCGGATTGGGATTTTGAGCCGATTCCGCGGAGAAAAAGAGAATAATTCGGGACATCAAAAAAATCGACATGCAAGTCAAATGCAAGTCAAACAGTTTCTACTTTAACGTATGTATGATAGAAATTTTGATATATTGACGTCCTCGTAATGAGCAGGTCGTCCGTTCGAATCGGATCAGTAGCTCCAAAGTAAAATCCCCGAAAAGTGGCTTCGCGCCTGGCTTTTCGGGGATTTTTGTTTGGCTGGGACGCCGAGCGTTCTCGATCTCACTCACTCACTCTCAAATAATTCGCGAGGTGTTATATCGAGGATGTCGCAGAGTCCGAAAGCCACCTCTGCTTTGGGGAAGCTTACGCCGTTTTCATAATTGCTGACTGCCCCCGTTGTAATGCCAAGCTTATCTGCAAGCTCCTGCTGCGTGAGCCCGGCGCGCTTCCGGCCTTCACGGATGATGATGGAAGTGCGTGTGGGTTTGGACATATGTTTCACCTCGATCCAATCATAAAAAGAAAATACGCGAAATAAGAACTCATTATCAAGTTTATACCATTTTTATAGTGAAATGACAAGAATCCTCTCAATATGTGTTGCGCGGGCCACAAAAATATCAAAATTCAATCGAAACAGCTGCCCCAGAGACGGCTTTGAAAAGACTGATAGAGCAGGTTTTGAGTGTTCTGCCAAACCGCCATATGCGGTTGAAAAATTTTGTGCAATTTTCATAGTTTTCTTCGCGCTGTTTTGGTGGTACAATAGAGGCAGAATCTAGTGACATTCAGGAGGAGCCGCATGGCAGAAAAGAGCATTGAATTAGACAGCGTAGAGATCGCAGCCGCCGTATTCGGGAACTGTGACCGGAACATCCGTATGCTGGAGAAAGAATTTTCGGTGACGGCGGTGTGCCGCGGTACGATGCTGCGCATTTCGGGCGAACCGGCCAATGTTGCAGCTGCGGCCCGTGCTGTGGAGGGGATGCTTCTCCTTATCGAGAACCATACACCGCTGGAAGACCAGACGGTGCGCTACTGCCTGAGCCTTGCGCATGACGGTGAGGAAAAGCGCGTCCGGGAGCTGACCGAAGATTTCGTGACGGTGACGGTCAAAGGCCGGCCTATCCGTCCCAAGACCCTGGGCCAGAAAGAGTACCTCAACTCCATCCGGAACAACGCCATCACCTTTGGCGTCGGCCCGGCGGGTACCGGCAAGACCTACCTTGCTGTGGCAATGGCTGTCAAGGCGTTCAAGGCCAAAGATGTCTCCCGCATCGTGCTGACCCGCCCGGCGGTGGAGGCAGGCGAGAAGCTGGGCTTTTTGCCGGGTGACCTGCAGCAGAAGGTAGACCCCTATCTGCGGCCTCTGTACGACGGCCTGTTCGATATGCTGGGCGCAGAGACCTATGAGCGTCTCGTGGAAAAGCAGATCATCGAGGTTGCACCGCTGGCCTATATGCGCGGCCGGACGCTGGACGATTCCTTCATCATCCTCGACGAAGCGCAGAACACCACCCCGGAGCAGATGAAGATGTTCCTCACCCGCATGGGCGTCGGCTCTAAAGTGGTCGTTACCGGCGACGTCACTCAGATCGACCTGCCCGACCGCACCCGCAGCGGCCTTGTGGATGCACTTCAGGTCCTCAAGGGCGTGAACGGCATCGCGCAGTGCTACTTCACTGAAAAAGACGTGGTGCGCCACCGTCTGGTGCAGGAGATCATCAAAGCCTACGAGGCCGCTGCCCACCCGGCTAAACACTAAAAAAAACAACCCCGGCGGCATACCACAGAAATCGGGGCATTCACTCAATAGAATGTAGAAACGAAAGGAGCGGACGATTTATGTCCAATAAAGTTTTGATCACCAACTCGCAGAAAGCGATTAAGGTCCCCTCGGGCCTTCGCATCCTCATCCGCCGCGCCTGCAACGCTGTGCTGGAATATGAGCATTTTGACGACCCGGCGGAGATCAGCGTGACCTTCGTGGACAACGCAGCCATCGCTGAGCTGAATAACCAGTACCGCAATAAGCCGATGCCCACGGATGTTCTGAGCTTCCCTCTGGGCGAGAACGGCGTCTATGACGTGGACGAGAACAACGGCTGCAAGATGCTGGGCGACATCGTCATCAGCATGGAGCGCGCACAGGAGCAGGCGACTCTCTACGGCCATCCGCTGCAGAGAGAGGTCGCTTTCCTGACGGTCCACTCCATGCTCCATCTGCTGGGCTATGACCACGAGAACGGCGGTCTGGAAGCCATGCGGATGCGTGAGAAGGAAGAAGCTGTCCTCACCCAGCTGGGTCTGCCCCGTACGGTGAGCTACACGGAATAAAAAGACAGGAGTTCTATTTTGAAAAACGAAACACCGATCCAGGGCCATTATGATACATCCTCTGTGTTCGTGGCGGTCATTGGCCGCCCGAACGTGGGCAAGTCCAGCCTGACGAATCTGCTGGTTGGGGAGAAGGTGGCTATCGTCACTTCCAAGCCCCAGACCACCCGTACCCGTATTACTGGCGTCATCACCCGGGGGCCTTTGCAGTACGTTCTGCTGGATACCCCCGGCGTGCATAAGCCCCACAATAAGCTGGGCAAGCGGATGGACAAGACGGCCAGCGACTCCATTGCTGACGTCGATGTGTCCATGATGTTGTTCGAGCCCTACGGCGCGCTGAATGAATCGGAGATGGTTCTGGTCGAGGCTCTGAAAAAGGGCGGCCCGGCCATCGCGGTCATCAACAAGACCGACCTCGTCAAAGACCCGGCGGACCTCGAGGCCCGCAAGGCGGAGCTGAAGGCCCTGGGCGTCTTTGATGATGTCTATACCGTCAGTGTCCGCGATAATGACCACTGCGAGGAACTGTTCGATGCACTGAGCCGCTATGCCGTGGAAGGCCCGCATTATTTTGACGATGATGCCTACACCGATATGCCTGAGAAGGAGCTTGTAGCGGAAGTTATTCGCGAAAAGGCGCTGCTCTATATGCGGGACGAGATCCCGCACGGCATTGCGGTCGTGGTCGAGCGCTTCAAGGAGCGCCCCGGCACGGACCTCGTGGACATCGACGTGAACATCTACTGTGAGCGGGAGAGCCACAAGGGCATGGTCATCGGCAAGGGCGGCGCAATGCTGAAGAAGATTGCCAGTGCAGCCCGCACCGACTGCGAGGAATTCCTCGGCTGCCGCGTCAACTTACAGTGCTGGGTGAAGGTCAAAGCCGACTGGCGCGATAACGAGTTCATGCTCAACAATTTCGGTTTTAAGCAGCAGCCCAACCGCTGAGCATCATAACAGGACAGATTTCCCGGGGATAGCGCAGTACCCTAGAGGTGATACTATACCTTAAAGAAGGGAGCGTTGTCCGATGGATGTGGAACTCAGCTGGCAGACGTTTGCCTGCACCGGTGATATTCTGTGTTATCTGGACTACAGGCGGCAGCTCGCTCAGCAACGGCTCACCGCCCCGGCAGGAGAAAAAACAGATGGATACCATTGTGACCCCGGGCCTTGTCCTGAAAGAGACCCGGTATAAAGAATCAGACCGGATCATCACGCTTCTGACGCCGGGGCTGGGAGTCATCTCGGCCTCTGCGCAGAGCAGCCTGCGGCTGAAAAGCAAACTGTTCAGCGCCTGCGGGCTTTTTTGTTACTCGGAGTTCGTGCTTGTTCCCGGGCGGAATATGTATACAGTGCGAGAGGCGGATGTCAAAAACGTCTTCCATGGCATCTCGTCCTCCATCGAAGGGATGAGCCTTGCCATGTATATGGCGGAAATGGCCTCGGCGCTTTCGCCCACAGGAGACGAAGCCGCAAAAGAATTGAGGCTTCTCCTTAATTGTTTTTACATGATAAGCGAGAAAAAGGCTGACCTCCGGGTCATCAAGGCCGTATTTGAGCTGCGTACCATGAGCGAGTGCGGATTTCTGCCGCAGCTGGTCTACTGCCGCGACTGCGGCACCTACGACGGCCCGGCCTTTTATCTCGACCCGGCGGAGGGCTGTCTGCTCTGCGAATCCTGCGCCCAAAAGGCGGGGAAAAAGTGCAATCTGGACGCCGGGGCGCTGTTTGCGCTGCGGCATATCTGTCTGGTAGAAGATAAAAAGATATTCGGCTTCCGTATTTCCGTCGGCAGTCTGGCGAAACTCTCTACAGCAGCAGAGCAATATGCGCTGACCCATCTGGACAAGCCGTTGAAAAGCTACGACTTTTTGAGATCCGTCCTGCCATAACCATTTGAAATCGATTTAATATAAGGAATTACTATGGAAACAAGTTATTTGAAAACGCTGGAACTGGACAAGATCATTGCTCGGGCGGCGGAGGGCTGTGTGTGCAAAGAGTCCCGCGAAAAGCTCCTTGCCATCGAGCCTCAGTGCGACCCCGATGAAGTGCGGTATGCGCTGGAACAGACCGATGCCATCAATTCACTGCTCATCAAGAATGGCTCGCCCCGCTTCGGTGGAGTAGAGGGCGTCAGTCAGCTGGCCGCCCGCGCCGTCAAGGGCGGTGTCCTTTCAATGGGTGAACTGCTGATGGTGGCCGGTGCGCTTCGCAACTTTCAGAACCTCGTCAGCTGGTATGGTTCTTCGGAACACGATGCACTTCCGACGGACGACTTATTCTATGCACTGGCTCCTCAGCCGGGCCTCGAGCAGCAGATCTCGAGTGCCATCCTTGCGCCGGATGCAATGGCAGATACGGCATCGCACACCCTGAACGACCTGCGCAAGAAGATCCGTGCGACTGAAAACAGCATCCGTGACCGTCTGGAAAGCATGGTCCGGAATATGGACACCTCCAAGTACTTACAGGAGAGCGTCGTCTCCATCCGAAATGGCCGGTATGTCGTTCCTGTCAAAAGCGAGTATCGCGGAGAGGTGAGCGGTATCATCCATGACGTCTCGTCTACCGGTGCGACCGTCTTCGTCGAGCCTCAGGCTGTTGTGGAGGCAAATGCACGCATCCTTCAGTACCGCGCACAGGAAGCCCAGGAGATCGAGCGTATCCTGGTAGCATTTACCGGTCAGGTCGCAGCCATTGAGCCGCAGTTCCAGTACAGCTATAAGGCCATGCTGGAAATCGACGTCCTGCTTGCAAAAGCCCGCCTTGCATTGGATATGAAGGCGTTCAAACCCACTGTCCGGACGGATACGTCGTTCTCGCTCATCCGGGCGCGTCATCCGCTCATCGACGCAAAGAAGTGCGTTCCTGTCGATATTTCGCTGGGCAGGGAATATGATTCGCTCATCATCACTGGCCCAAACACCGGCGGTAAGACCGTCACTCTGAAAACGGCCGGTCTGCTTTGCGCGATGGCACAGTGCGGCTTCCTCATCCCGGCGGATGAGCGCAGTGAGATCTGTGTCTTTGACGAATTCCTCGTGGACATCGGCGATGAGCAGAGTATCGAGCAGAGCCTGTCCACCTTCTCCGGTCATATGAAGAAGATCACCGGCATCCTTGAGCTTGCCATGCCCCACACGCTGGTGCTTCTGGACGAGCTTGGTGCCGGTACCGACCCGGCGGAGGGTGCGGCACTGGCTGTTGCCATCATCGAAGAGCTGCGCCGCCGCGGTGTGCTCCTGATGGCCACAACGCACTATGCAGAATTGAAGGTGTTCGCTCTCGAGACAAAGGGCGTTGTCAACGCCAGCTGCGAGTTCGATTTGGAGACGCTGCGCCCCACCTATAAGCTCAGCGTCGGCGTTCCGGGCAAGTCCAACGCTTTCCTTATCAGCGAAAAGCTCGGCATCCCGGAGCGGGTCATTGAGGCTGCACAGCAGCATCTGTCCGCAGAAGACAAGCGTCTGGACGCCGTTCTGGGCCAGCTGGATGATTTGAAGCTCCAGCTCAAAGCCAGTCAGGACGAGGTGGAAGGCCTGAAAAACGAGGCCGCCCACCAGCTGGATGCAGCCCGTCAGAAGCGCGATGAGCTTATCCAGCAGGGCGAGAATGAGCTGGAAGCTGCCCGCGCCAAGGCCCGCGCACTGGCGCAGGAGGTCGAGAGCAAGGCTTACGCTCTGACGGATGAGCTGCGCCAGATCCAGAAAGACGAGCGGATGAGCACCCAGCAGAAGGCCCAGCGCGCCCGTGAGATTGCCAAGAAAGAGTCCGAAAAGCTCTTTATGGGGACTGAAGTGGTACACAACCCGGTCAAGGAGTTCGTTTCGCTGAAGGAAGTCAAGGTAGGGCAGGAGGTCTGCATCGCAGAGCTGAACCAGCTGGCTACCGTGCTCTCTCTGCCGGATAAAAACGGCGATGTTCTCGTACGGGCCGGCATCATCAAGACGAAAGTGCCGCTCAAAGGCCTCAAGCAGCCGGAAAAGCTGGTCAAGGAGACGAAGCCTCAGACCAAGGCACAGCAGCGTTACTCCCGCCTGACCGGCGATGCTAACCGGCCCAATGGCAGGGTAGAGCGCGTGCAGCGCACGGCAAAGATGGAATGCAACCTGCTGGGTCTTACCGTAGACGAGGCGCTGCCGGAGGTGGATTCCTTTATCGACCGTGCGATTTTGAACGGCCAGACTGTGGTATATCTCATCCACGGCAATGGTACCGGCGCACTGCGCACTGCTATCCATAAGCATCTGCGGGGAAACCGAATGGTCAAGAGCTTCCGTCTGGGCCGTTACGGCGAGGGCGAGAGCGGCGTGACCGTCGTCGAGCTGAAGTAAGCCGATGGCAGGACGTTCAAATCCAAGACACGTACGCCGGAGAAAACAGTGCGGCCCGTCCACTGCGACGGTCATCGGCCTTTTGGTGTGCGTCGTCTGCTTCAGTGCAGCATTTTTCCTTTGGAAAGCAGCGCTGTTCGGCTCCGGGCGAAATGAGAGCGGGGAAGAGCCTTTCCGGCCTGTGGTGGGCGACCCGCCCTACCGGGTCTGCATTGATGCCGGCCACGGCGGAAGCGACCCGGGCGCAAGGGGAGTCGTCGAAGAAAAAGAGATGACGGCCCAGACCTCCGAGGCTCTGCTTGCGCTGCTGGAGGCCGACCCTAATTACATCCCGCTGCGTTCCCGTGAAAGCTATGATGTCACCGCAAAGCCCAGCGAGCGGGCAGAGGCCATCAATGCCAAAAGCCCGCAGCTGCTGCTGTCCATCCACGGAAACTCCGCGCCGGAGGGTTCTGCCGCTGCAGGCTTTGAGTGTTATCCGTCCGTTCCGGGCCGTACATGGCATCAGGAGAGCTATTACTTCGCGCAGCAGCTGGCGCAGGGAATGCAGGCCGCAGGCGCAAAGCTCCGCGGCCACGGCGGCATCCGGTACATTTATTATCAGGGCGAGGTAAAGCAGCTTGTAGAGAGCACCCATACCGAAGTAAGGGACGAGCGAAGCTTTACCTTGTTGGAAGATGTAAACTGTCCGGCGGTTCTGGCAGAACAGTGCTTTGTGACCAGCGAAGAGGACGTTGCACAGTTTGGCAGCGAAGAAGGCTGTAAGACAGTGGCGCGCGCTTACTATGAAGCAATCTGCGCGTACTTCGGAACACAGCCGCTGGATACACCACTGTAAAGTCTGATGCAATGGACGCTCGCATGAAAGCGGTCTTGTCCAGCTGTATTTTACGATGCCTGCTTGGCAGGCGATCCACGCGTCCCAAACGAAATGATATAAAAGAACAGCAGAGGCTCCCAAAACCTGCACCGATGACGGAACGCAGGAGAAGGGAGCCTCTGTTTTTGATTTTTATAATATTTCGTATAATGCAGGTTATACGAAATATAGGGGAGCGAAAAAGCCCTCTTTTCCAGATTTCTGGCCTTTCCAGCGGCTTCTGAGCCTTCTGCGCTGGCTGGAGCGTTTTTTCGCATTTGGCACAGTTATGTTATTTAACGCAACCGCAATGCAGCATTTTATATGTTTCTTGCAGTCTTTATGATCGTCCGGTCTCTCGCAGAATCTTTTCCAGTTCTAATGTCCAACACTTCGCCGCTCGATTCGGATGCGGCATACTCACAACGAGAGTGTTTCTTTTTCCGAACGGACTGAACAGCTCGTGTAATACCATAATGCTGTCTGTCCATTGGGCTTGACCCACTCGGCGTCATCCGCAAGTATCTCATCGTGCAGAATGTTCGATACCAGCCCCCAGCCGCCGGTCAGGATGATGTCCGGTTCGTAGAGCTGTATCTGACGTTTCAGTCGGTCCGCATCCTGCCGGGCGGCCTGCCGTACCGCCTTTGTGCTTGCATGGGCGCTGCCGGAACACTTTTTGAGGTTTATCACAGCGATATTCCTAACCATATCATCCAGAGCTGATTTTGGCACGAATTCCCAATATGTTCCATTCAAAACCATATTTATCCAGCGTGCGACATTATTCCACGTCCGGTAGTAAGTTTTGCTTCCGCCATGAGAAAGAAAATCCACAAGGCTTCCGCTCAGAGCATTCGTTTCCTTCAATAGAACAACGATATGCTTTCCGCCCGGGAGTGCCGCCCAGCGCTCATAGTCCACGATGCCGTCGGTGTTAAAGCGGCACGGCTGCACAGAGGACGCCGACCATTCTGCCATCATCGCAGTCTCATCGCGCCGAAGCTGCTGTATCTGCTCGGACGTCATCATTTGTCGGTGCTCTCCGTATCCGCAAGGCTAGAAACATCCACCCGGAAACCCTCCTGCGCGGCACCCTCAAAGGCCTCCATCGGGCCGCCCGGTTCATCATTTTCAGGCTCATCCGATGAAGGATCGGCAAATTTCCCTCTGCTCTCCCCTGTCTCCTTTGACATTGTATCCAAGCTTGCCTTCTTGACTTCACCCAGCGGATTCTTTTCGATCGCTGCACGCACCTGAAATTCCTGCAGGTGCGTATAAATTTGTGTCGTGCCGACGCTGCTGTGTCCCAGAAGCTGTTTGAGGGTCAGAATATCCACGTTGCCAGTCTGATACATCAGCGTCGCGGCAGTATGGCGGAGCTTATGGGTGGAAAAACCGCGCAGACCCGCTGCTTTCATGGCGCCGGTGACCAGCTGCTCTACCCTGCGGTTTGAGATTCGCTCCTTGCGCCGCCGGGTGATAAAGACCGCTCTCTCTTTGGGGTTCAGGCCCTCCATCGTGTTGCGCTTGTTCAGATAAATCTGCAATGCCTCCTTGCAGGCATCATTCAGGTAGACCATTCGCTCTTTATGGCCTTTGCCGAACAAACGGATCTGCCGCTGTTCCATGTCGATGTCGCCGAGGTCCATGCCGACAAGCTCCGAAAGACGCATCCCACAGTTCAAAAACAGCACGACCATGCAGTAATCCCGCTCCGGGAAATCGCTCTGAGTCTGGGTGCTTTCCAGAAGGTCTATGGACTGCTCTGCTGTCAGGTATTTGGGAAGAACTTTGTCTTGTTTGGGCGGCTTGATGGATGCCGTCGGATTCTCTTTGAGCAAGTCTACCTGATTGACCAGATAATCATAAAAGCCGTGGAGACTTGCCAGCCGCCGGGCCGTCGAAGACTTTTTGTTGCCGCACTCGCTGTTCAGAAAGTACAGATACTCATAAACGTCTTCCTTGGTCACACTGCCCCAGAAAGCCGTATCGAGCCCCTTGGGGTCGATGTCCTTTATCTCGGTATCGTCTGTTACAAGGCCGCGCCGACGCTTCATAAAGCGGCTGAAATTGCGCAGGTCGCAGTAATAGCTGAAGGCCGTGTTGGGGCTTTTGCCTGCGATGACTTCCAGATAGCGCACATACGCGACGATGTCCGGCGAGGCATCATCAAAAGGCTTATGTTTTTCGGGATTTTTTTCGTCCAGATAAATCGACATAGTTTCCTCTTTTTATGGTCACAGACGGTCAGATTTCAGGGCATGGATGGCATCCGAGATATAGGCGGCGCCGACAAGCTTCATGCCGGGATAATCGGCGGCATTCAGATGAGCAAGGCTGTGCTTTGGTACGACAGCGCGCTCAAAGCCGATACGTTCCGCTTCCCGCAGGCGCTGCTCCAGATTCGGCACGCTGCGCACCTCGCCGCCAAGGCCGACTTCACCGATGGCAATGAGCTTATCGCTCACGGGGCAGTCCAGAAGCGAAGACACCATGCTCAGACAGACGGCAAGGTCGCAGGCGGTATCCCGCAGGGTGATGCCGCTGACGATGTTGATATATACGTCCAGATTGCCGAAGAAATAGCCTGCACGCTTTTCCAGCACGGCAATGAGAAGGTTCATGCGGTTGTAGTCGTAACCGCTGCAGGCCCGCCGGGGTGCCGGGAAATTCGTCTTGGTCGCAAGGGCCTGTATCTCGCTCAGAATGGGGCGGCTGCCTTCCATGGTACAGGCGACGCAGTTCCCGGAAACGCCCAGCGGACGGCCTTCCAGGAGCATCTGGGACGGATTTTCGATTTCCTCAAGGCCCTGCCCTGTCATATCAAACATACCAAGCTCGTTGGTGGAGCCATAGCGATTTTTAGCCGCCCGCAGGATGCGGTATGGCAGCATTTTGTCTCCCTCAAAGTAAAGAACCGTATCCACGATGTGCTCCATGACCTTCGGGCCTGCGATAGCACCGTCCTTGTTGACATGGCCCACGATAAACATCGGGATCTCCTGCTTCTTGGCGACAGCCAGCAGGCGGGCCGCACTCTCTTTCACCTGACTGACCGTGCCGGACGAAGACGAGATGTCCATACACCGCATGGTCTGGATGGAGTCGATGACGACCAGTTCCGGCTTTTCCTTCTCGATGAGGCCGCAGATCTCGTCTACATCATTTTCTGCCGCCAGATAGATGTTGTCCTGCGGGACTTTCAGGCGGGCCGCACGCAGCTTGACTTGACGGACAGACTCTTCGCCCGTGATATACAGCACCGTGTGCTGGTTGGAGATGGCACCGCAGAGCTGCAAAAGCATCGTAGATTTGCCCACGCCCGGCTCACCGCTCAGCAGTACGACACCGCCCAACACGATGCCGCCGCCTAAAACGCGGTCAAGCTCGGAAATGCCAGTCAGGATGCGGCTCTTTTCCTCCGTCGTGCTGATGTCGGCCAGACGCCTTGCCGTCAGCGAGGTGACGCCCTCCTGCCGGGCGGGCGCAGCGGCTTTTCCGCCGGAAAGCCCAGCCTTGGGCGCTTCGGCGACCACATCCTCATTCATGGTGTTCCAACTGCCGCAGCTGGGGCAGCGGCCCATCCAGCGGGGGCTTGTCTCTCCGCAGTTGGAGCAGACGTATACGGTTTTCAGCTTCGGTTCTTTCATTCTGGACTCCCTGTTTTCATTTCATGAAAATCATTTTCTCTATCATACCACATCCGGCCCGAGGCCGCAAGAAAGCCGGGCGCTTATCCGGCCTGCATCAGACGATTTGCAAGACATACAAGGCCGGTGGCCGCACCGCAGAGCGGGCAGAGACAGACCGCCAGTAAGGCGAATTGCCCTACCAGGAGCCGTGCTCCTGCCGGATGGCTTCCCTTATCCCCTCTGCCAAAGGAGAAGGCGTGGATGCGGCTGCTGACCTGCAGAGCCGAGGCACCGAACAAACAGAGCGCACCCGCCGCCAGTGCCGTCGGCAGGCTGGCGGTGAGTAAAAAGAGAATGAGCTGCTTTGCCCCGAGGCCATCCAGAAGCTGCGCCGAGAGCAGGCCGGAGCCTGTCCCGTATAACATCGCAAACAGAAAGATGGGCAGCGGCCCCACTGCCGAAAGCCCCAGCAGGAGGAACACTGCCGCCGCCCCGAGGACGACAGCCAGCTCTGCCCCGAACAGCCCCACCGCCTGTACTGCACTGGACGCCGCGAACACTCCGCGCCAGCAGTCCAGATAATAGGCCAGCGTCTCCATCTCTTCAGCGTCGCACAGCGCCTGCAAAACGCCCGCCATCAGAGTACCGAAGAGATAGGCCGCCGCCAGCAGGATGCAGTCCCGGCTGGCTTGAAATGGCTTCCGCCGGGAAGCTTTCTGAGGCGGAAGCTCCGCCAACGGCTCGGAGACAGGCGTCATGGCTTCTTTTTCTGCCAGAGACTCGCCCGCTGTATCTTCCGGCAGCGTCGGCACAAGCGCCGCTGCATTTGTTTTCGTTTCCTGATAGACCCACATCGTGCTTTTTCCCTCCTGCTTTTGTTGTGTATGGCCGCTGTAGCGTGGACTGAGCATTCAGCGCCGCTTTCGCTCCGCGCGCAGCATTCCGAGGATCCCGCCCAGAACCCCCATCAGCAGGACAAGCCCTGCCCGGACGAACTGCATCGTTTCCCACTCGCTCTGGTACAGTGTACCCAGAATGAAAAGCAGGCCAGCAAAGAGCGCTCCTTCCGCTGCGCCCCAGACGAGTCCCTTGCCCTTTTGCAGAATGGCCATCAGCAGGCCGCTGAGAAAGCTGCCGAGACAGACTGCTGCCGTGGCCAGCGGAGCAGCGGCCTCCTGCGTCAGGCCCTGTTTGACCATCAGCCAGCCGAACCCTGTCAGGCTCACGGCTGCTGCCGCACTGCCCACTCCGAAAACGACCAGCAGCCCTATCGCCGGGAATTTCTTGGTATCAGACATAAAAACGCGCCTCCCTGCACCTACTGTATGCAGGGAGACGCGTTCAAAGCACGGATCCGGAAAAATATTACTTCTTGGGGGCGTTGTCCATGTTCAGCTTCTCGACAGAGCTGATGGCGTTCTTGGTGAAGCGGATCTTCACACGGTCAGCGCCAGTCTCCAGCACAAAGGTGTCGTCCTTGATGGCGACCACACGGCCGATGACGCCGCCGATGGTGGTGACCTGATCGCCGATCTCCAGAGAAGAGCGCATTGCAGCGTCCTTCTTCTCCTGCTTCTTCTGGGGACGGTAGATCATGAAGTAGAGCATCACCAGCATCAGAGCCAGAGTAAAGAAAAGGCTGATGTAGCTTTCGGTCGTAGTCAGAAATTGCATGGGGCAAAATCTCCTCTCAAATTCATATGAGCTTATTATACGCGCTTATCCGGCATGTTTCAAGGCTAAATCTCAAATTCGTGTGTCGAGCAGCTTGACATATCGGTCATGGAAGGCGGTAAAGGTGCCTGCATCCAGCTCATCGCGGATGCGCTCCATCAGGTGATTGTAGAACCAGAGGTTATGCATGACGGCCAGACGCATACCCAGCAGTTCCTCTGCCTTGAACAGGTGGCGGATATAGGCGCGGGAGTAGTTCCGGCAGGCCGGGCAGCCGCAGGCGGGGTCGATGGGGCGCTCGTCACGCTCGTACTTGGCGTTCTTGATGTTGATGATGCCGCCCCAGGTGTTCAGGTGGCCGTGGCGGGCGTTGCGGCTGGGCATGACGCAATCGAAGAGGTCCACGCCGCGGGAGACGGCCTCGATGATGTTGCCGGGAGTGCCTACGCCCATCAGGTAACGGATCTTATCCTTGGGCATATAGGGCTCGACCGCGCTGATCATCTCGTACATCACCTCAGTGGGCTCACCCACAGCGAGGCCGCCGATGGCGTAGCCGTCTAAGTCCAGGTCAGCGATCTGCTTCATGTGCTCCACGCGCAGGTCGGCGAAGGTGCAGCCCTGATTGATGCCGAAGAGCAGCTGGTCGGGGTTGACGGAGATGCCTTCATGCTTCAGGCGGGCCATCTCATCCTTGCAGCGCTTGAGCCAGCGGGTGGTGCGCTCGCAGCTGGCTTTGGAGTAATCGTGCTGGGCGGGGTTCTCGACGCACTCATCAAAGGCCATGGCGATGGTAGAGCCAAGGTTTGCCTGGATCTGCATACTTTCCTCAGGACCCATGAAGATGCGGTGGCCGTCGAGGTGAGAGGCAAAGGTCACGCCCTCCTCGGTGATCTTGCGCAGCTTTGCGAGGCTGAACACCTGAAATCCGCCGCTGTCGGTGAGGATGGGGCCGTTCCAGCGGGTAAACTTGTGCAGACCGCCCATCTCTGCCACCAGCTTGTCGCCGGGACGCAGATGCAGATGGTAGGTGTTGCAGAGCATGACCTGCGCACCGATGTCCTTCAGGTCATGGGCGGACAGGCCGCCCTTGATGGCGCCGGCGGTGGCAACATTCTGGAATGCGGGGGTCTGCACCGTGCCGTGTACGGTCTTGAACTCGCCCCGCCGGGCGTTGTGCTCCTGCTTGAGCAGCTTGTAGGTCGTCAAAGAAGGCATAATATTTTTCCTTTCTGCGCACGGAAAACAGCCGTGCATCCTGCCGCAGGGGGCGTATGCTCTCGCTGCGGATACAGAGTCGGGATATTACAGCGGCGAAGCGCTATAATAGTTATATAATAGTTACAAGATCAGCATCGCATCGCCAAAGCTGAAGAACCGATATTTCTGCTCGACAGCCACCTTATAGGCGGCCATCGTCTTTTCGTAGCCGTATAGCGCCGACACCAGCATGATGAGGGTGCTTTCGGGCAGATGGAAGTTGGTGATAAGGCCGTCGATGCAGTTGAACTTGACACCGGGATAGAGGAAGATGTCGGTGTTGCCGCTGCAGGCTTTGATCTCGCCGTACTTGGCGGCGACGGCTTCCAGCGTGCGGCAGCTGGTGGTGCCTACGGCGATGACACGATGGCCTGCGGCCTTGGTGTCATGGATGAGCTTTGCAGTCTCCTCGCTGACGGAGTACCACTCGCTGTGCATCTTGTGGTCGGCGATCTCGTCTTCCTGCACGGGGCGGAAGGTACCGAGGCCGACATGGAGCGTCACCTCGGTAATGTTGACGCCCTTGGCGCGGATGGTATCCATCAGCTCTGGCGTGAAGTGGAGGCCAGCCGTGGGAGCGGCAGCGCTGCCCAGCTCCTTGGCATAGACGGTCTGGTACTGGCTCTGGTCGTCCAGCTGCTTGGTGATATAGGGCGGCAGAGGCATCTTGCCGAACTCGTCCAGCTTCTCGTAGAGGGTCTCAGTGTCGTAGTAGAAGGTAACGAACTTGTTGCCGTCTTCCAGCGTTTCGTCCACGATGGCCGTCAGGCTGCCGTCGCCAAAGCTGACCTTGGTACCGGGCTGCATCCGCTTGCCGGGCTTTGCAAGGCACTCCCACTGGTCGCCCTTCACCTGCCGCAGGAGCAGCAGCTCGCAGACAGCGCCGGTGGGCTGCTTGATGCCTACGATGCGGGCGGGCAGGACTTTGGAGTTGTTGACCACCAGCAGGTCGCCCGGCTCGAGGTATTCGGGCAGGTCGTGGAAGATACGGTGCTGGATGCTGTCGTCTTTCTGGCTCAGGACCATCAGGCGGGCCGCATCACGGGGGGATGCAGGCTCCTGTGCAATGAGCTCTTTGGGTAAATCATACCAAAAATCTTTTTTTAACATAGTTAGCATTTGCCTTTCCGATGATTGACACGAATGCCGTATCAATGTTATCATAAAATCTGTATAGCGGTATCTATTATATTGCATAGACGTCTGCTTTGCAAGCGGAGTCTTATGCGAATTGGCTTTTTTGAAAGGAAAGGTGCTGGAAATGGATAAACAGTATAAAGTGGGCGTCGTCGGTGCCACCGGTATGGTAGGCCAGCGTTTTGTTACTCTGCTCGAAAATCATCCCTGGTTCAAGCTGACGACTCTGGCCGCTTCCGGCCGGAGCGCCGGCAAGACCTATGAGGAGGCTGTCGGTTCCCGCTGGGCCATGACCATCCCGATGCCGGAGAGCGTCAAGAAGCTGGTGGTGCTGGATGCATCCAAGGTGGAGGAGGTCGCCTCTCAGGTGGACTTTATCTTCTGCGCCGTCAATATGCCGAAGGACGAGATCAAGGCTCTGGAAGAGGCTTACGCCAAGGCAGAATGCCCCGTCGTCTCCAACAACAGCGCAAACCGCTTCACTCCGGATGTTCCGATGGTCGTGCCTGAGATCAACGCCGACCACATCGACATCATCCCCGCTCAGCGCAAGCGCCTGGGTACCAAGCGCGGCTTCATCGCCGTCAAGTCCAACTGCAGCCTGCAGAGCTATGTCCCTGCCCTGCACCCCCTGATGAAGGATTTCGGCGTCAGCAAGGCTCTGGTCTGCACCTATCAGGCCATTTCCGGTGCCGGCAAGACCTTCGACCGGATGCCTGAGATCATCGACAACGTCATCCCCTACATCGGCGGCGAGGAAGAAAAGAGTGAGCGTGAGCCCCTCAAGCTGTGGGGTCATATTGAGGGCGACCACATCGTCAACGCCGAGAAGCCTGTCATCACTGCCCAGTGCTTCCGTGTGCCTGTCTCCGACGGCCACACCGCCGCTGTCTTCGTGAGCTTTGATAAGAAGCCCAGCAAGGAAGAGATCCTCAAGGCCTGGGCCGAGTTCCGCGGCCCCGCACAGGAACTGGACCTGCCCAGCGCACCCAAGCAGTTCCTCCACTACTTCGAGGAAAACGACCGTCCCCAGCCCAAGCTGGACCGCAACACCGAGCACGGCATGGCCGTCTGCATCGGCCGTCTGCGTGAGGACACCCTGTTTGATTACAAGTTCGCCTGCATGAGCCACAACACCCTGCGCGGCGCTGCTGGCGGCGCAGTGCTGCTGGCTGAGCTGCTGGCAGCCAAGGGCTATTTTGACTGATCTGCGCGCTTTTTGAACTTCAACGCGCTGCAAAGGAGTTTTTTGCTATGAAGAATCCTGTTTTTACTGGTGCGGGTGTTGCCATCATCACCCCGATGTACGAGGACGGCAGCATCAATTTCGATGAGCTGGGCCGCATCGTTGAGGACCAGATCGCCCGCGGCACCGACGCCATCGTCATCTGTGGCACCACCGGCGAGTGCTCTACCATGACCGACGAGGAGCAGCTGGCTGCCATCAAGTATACCGTGGACCTCGTGAACCATCGTGTGCCTGTCATCGCCGGTGCCGGTTCCAACGATACCGACCACGGCTGTGCTCTGGCTGCAAAGTCTGCCGCCTGCGGCGCAGACGCTCTGCTGCTGGTGACCCCCTACTACAACAAGACCTCTCAGGCTGGCCTTGTCGCCCACTTCACCGCAATGGCAGAGGCCGGCGGCATTCCGGTCATCCTGTATAACGTGCCTTCCCGCACCGGCCTGAACATCGCCCCCGAGACGGCCAAGGAGCTGAGCAGGCACCCGCTCATCAACGGCATCAAGGAAGCCTCCGGCAATATCGGCCAGGTGGCAAAGATCGCGGCCCTCTGCGGCGACGAGCTGAACATCTACTCCGGCAACGATGATCAGGTGGTCCCCCTGCTGTCCCTGGGCGGCAAGGGCGTCATCAGTGTCGTCTCCAATGTCAAGCCTGAGCTTGTTCACAACTGCTGCAAGGCATGGTTCGACGGTGATACCGCCAAGGCCCGCGAGCTGCAGCTGGAGATGCTGCCCCTGTGCGATGCGCTCTTCTGCGAGGTCAACCCCATCCCGGTCAAGTACGCCATGAACGTGCTGGGCTGGGAAGCTGGTGAGTGCCGGCTGCCCCTCGTGGAGCCCGGCGACGCTCACAAGGAGCAGATCGAGCAGGCTCTGCAGGCTGCAGGTCTTATCAAGGAATAAACGATTTTATGTGCAAATGCCCGGCGAGACAGATCTCCGGGCATTTGCCGTATGATAAAAAAGAGGATAATAACAATGACGGATATTATCATTCAGGGCATCGGCGGCCGGATGGGCCATGTGCTGTGCGAGATGATCGCCCAGCGTGAGGATTGCCGCGTCGTGGCCGGCATCGACATGAAGGACGGCGAGATGAACGGCATTCCCGTGTATGACAGTCTGGACAAGCTGGACGGCAAGGGCGACGTCGTCATCGACTTCAGCGCCCCGGCAGCGGTCGAGAAGGCTCTGCCCTACTGTGAGGCTCACAAGCTGCCCATCGTGGTCTGCACCACCGGTCTTTCCGAGGAACTGCAGCTGAAGCTCGTCCAGCTCTCCCGTAGCATCCCGGTGTTCAAGAGCGCCAATATGTCCATGGGCATCAACGTCCTGTCCGAGCTGTGCAAGCGTGCATCGGCCATTCTGGGCGCAAACTACGACATCGAGATCGTTGAGCAGCACCATCACAACAAACTGGACGCTCCCAGCGGCACGGCTCTGATGCTGGCTGACGCCATCAACGAGGAGAACGACGGCGCATACCACTATGTTTATGACCGTTCCGCTGTCCGCCAGAAGCGCGACCCCAAGGAGATCGGCATCAGCGCCGTGCGCGGCGGCAGCATCGTGGGCGACCATGAGGTGCTGTTCTGCGGCCCGGATGAGGTCATCACCCTCCGCCATACGGCATATTCCCGCAATATTTTTGCAAATGGCGCAATAAATGCTGCCGTTTATCTTGCAAAAAAGGAGCCCGGCCTGTACAATATGAGTAACATGATCGCAGAGATGTAAGCTTTTCTGCGCATGGCATCATAAGGCACGGTATCGTGCGTCAGGAGACGAGCCTATGGCCAAGCACACAGCCCCTCCCCGCCGTCGGCATTCCGCGCAAAAGCACACCTCGCATAAGGGCGTCACCCTGTACACCCTGGGGGTCCTGCTGGTAGCTGTATCGGTGCTGCTCTCTCTGCGCTTCTGGCCCCGCCGCATCGTGGATGCAGTTCCTCCGGCAGCGGAGGTGGAGTCCCCTGCTGTTTCGGAGGAGCTTGCCGTGCCTGAGCCGCAGCCTGTCGTCACGACATTGCGCTTCTCGGCTACAGGGGACAACCTCATTCATGAGCCCATCTATTCACAGGCCGCCCGGCGGGCTGCAGAGGGCGAAGGATACAGCTTCGATTACTGCTATATGAATCTGCTCGATTTCTATGCACAGCAGGACATCAACTGGATCAATCAGGAGACGCTCTGCAGCAAAGAGCTTGCGCCCTCTACCTATCCCTGCTTCTCGACCCCCGGCGAGTGCGCCGAAGCGCTTTACCGGGCAGGCTTCCGGGTGTTCAGTCTCTCGAACAATCACACCTACGATAAGGGAGCTGCGGGCATTGCCGCTACCCTCCGATTCTGGGAGACGATGCCTGAGGATGTGATCACCACCGGCCTGTGGAAGGGCGAGGCAGACTATGGCCGCATCCCCATCCAGACAGTAGACGGCGTAAAGATCGCGTACCTTTCCTACACCGAGCACACCAACGGCATTCCCCGGAACAGCAAGATGACCGCAAACATCATCTACACCAGCCAGCAGGATGTCATGGAACAGCAGGTGCGGGCGGCCCGGCAGGAGGCCGATTTTGTGGTAGTCGGCGTACACTGGGGCGTCGAGGACAGTCACAACATCACACAGGCGCAGCGCACCTTAGCTCAGTCTCTGGCCGACTGGGGCGCGGATGTGATCATCGGAACCCACCCGCACGTCCTGCAGGACGCCGAATGGAGCACCGCAGCCGATGGACGGAACGTATTTGTGGCCTATTCGCTGGGAAATTTCCTGAGCACTCAAAGCAAGCCTGACCAGCTTTTCGGCGCGATTCTGACGTTGGATCTGGAGCAGACCACCGAGCCGGACGGCAGCGTCCATTGCGCAGTGCGCGGCCCGAAGCTCCATGTGACAGTGACCCACTATGACGCCGGAAAGTCTAACGTCCGCACGTATCTGTTCCGGGATTACACGCCGGAGCTTGCACAGGCCCATGGCGTCCGCGCCGCGTATCCTTCTTTTGGGTACGATTACATCCGCCAGACGGCACAGACCTACATCAACAGCGAATTTTTGGAGCTTGCATAAAGCTTGTATCAGAACGCCCGGTGGGCAGAATGGAGTGTTTACTATGTACGGTGTATCCAAAATCAATATTGAGCCGAGCCTGATGATGATCAGTGTGCAGGATGCCGCGTTCAAGGGCAACACGATGGCACGTTATCTGCAGATCTTCGCCGACACTGGCGTCGTGGTGGATATGATCAGCCAGAGCGCTCCCCACGGCACCAGCATGGACTTCAGCTTCACGGCATCCAGCGGCGACCTGCCGCTGGTCATGAAGGCCATCTCTGCGGCAAATCTGGACAAGGACGCTAAGGCTTCTCCCCTCATCAGTGTGGGCTACTCCAAGCTGAATCTCTTCGGTGAGGAGATGGTCACCAGCTGTGGCGTCGCCGCCCGCGCCCTGAATGCTCTGGCGATGGCAGGCATCGAAGTTCTGCTCATCACCACCAGCGATTTGGACATTTCCCTTCTGGTCCGTTCGGAGAACGAGGACGCAGCCTATGAGGCCCTGAAAAAGGCTTACGAACTGTAACAACGATATTTTAAGCAGCACCCGTGTCTGATAAAACAGGCATGGGTGCTGCTGCAGCAAAAGACCCGGCGGGTCTCCCCTCTGCGGAGAGAAACCAGCCGGGTCTTTTTATTTTATCAGAAGATTTACAGGCTCACCTTGTGGTAGACCTTCTTGCCTTTCTTGATGACGATGCCCTTGGACAGCTGCTCAGCAGTGAAGCTGACCGTGGGAGCAGCGACCTTCTCGCCGTCCACCAGAACACCGCCCTGCACGACGAGACGGCGGGCCTCACCGTTGGAAGCAGCCAGACCAGCCTTGACCATCAGGGTCAGGATTCCGATGGAGCCGTCGGTCAGGTCAGCCTCGGTCAGCTGAGTGTTGGGCATATGCTCAGCATCACCGGAAGCACCGCTGAACAGGGCGCGGGCTGCATTCTGGGCCTTGGCGGCCTCTTCTTCGCCGTGGACCATCTTGGTCAGCTCGAAGGCGAGGATCTCCTTGGCCTCGTTGAGGCGCTGGTCCTTCCAGGTGCTCATCTCGTCGATCTGCTCCAGCGGCAGGAAGGTCAGCATACGGATGCACTTCATGACATCCGAATCGCCGACGTTGCGCCAGTACTGGTAGAACTCGAAGGGGCTGGTCCTGTTGGGGTCGAGCCAGACGGCGTTGCCTGCGGTCTTGCCCATCTTCTTGCCCTGAGAGTCGGTCAGCAGGGTGATGGTCATAGCATAAGCATCCTTGCCCAGCTTGCGGCGGATAAGCTCGGTGCCGCCCAGCATATTGCTCCACTGGTCATCGCCGCCGAACTGCATGTTGCAGCCGTAATGCTGGAACATGTAGTAGAAGTCGTAGCTCTGCATGATCATGTAGTTGAACTCGAGGAAGGACAGGCCTTTCTCCATGCGCTGCTCATAGCACTTGGCGCGCAGCATGTTGTTGACGGAGAAGCAGGCGCCCACGTCGCGCAGCAGCTCGACGTAGTTCAGATTCAGCAGCCAGTCGGCGTTATTCAGCATCAAAGCCTTGCCGTCGGAGAAGTCGATGAACTTCTCCATCTGCTTCTTGAAGCAGGCGGCGTTGTGGGCGATGTCCTCCTTGGTCAGCATCTTGCGCATATCGGTGCGGCCGGAGGGGTCGCCGATCATGGTGGTGCCGCCGCCGATGAGGGCGATGGGCTTGTTGCCTGCCATCTGCAGACGCTTCATCAGGGTCAAGGCCATGAAGTGGCCGGCAGTCAGGCTGTCGGCGGTGCAGTCAAAGCCGATGTAGAAGGTGGCCTTGCCGTTGTTGATGACGTCGATGATCTCGTCATCAGTGATCTGAGCCACGAGGCCGCGGGCCTTGAGTTCTTCGTACAGAGTCATAAAAATTTCCTCCTGTTTGTCGGGCAGAGGGAAAATAAAACACCCTCTGCCAAAATAAATTTGGCAGAGGGCGATAAAATTCGCGGTACCACCTCTGTTTGCCGCCTCCTCACAGAAACGGCCTCACGAGTGCGCACCCCAGAGTAGAGTGACACTCCTGCGTTTGTAACGCTCGCACGCGGCACAGCCTACTATTCGTTCAGCCTGCGGCTCAGGGACGTATTTCGCCTACGGCTCCGCAGCCCCTTTCACCAGCCGGGGCCTCTCTGGGCAGAGCGCATCAGGGTACTCGGTTCCCATCTTCGCCTTTCAACGAGATTCAGTTTAGCACATCCCTGCCGGAATGTCAAGCTCTGGCTTTTTTCTTATTTTTCTGCGTTCCGGCCCAGCATTTCCCGGGCATTGGCCAGCGAAAGCTCTGTGACATGGTCGCCGGAGATGAGGCGGGCCAGCGCCTCTACACGGCCATTCTCGTCCAGCGGGTGTATCTCAGTATAGGTACGCTCGTTCGTGATATTTTTCTGGATAAGCAGATGGCAGTCGGCCAGTGCAGCGATCTGCGCCGTATGAGTGATGCAGAGGATCTGATGGCCCTCGGCGCTCTGACGCAGTACCTCGCCGATACGGCTGGCTGCTTTGCCCGATACGCCGCTGTCGATCTCGTCGTAAATAACGGTCGGCACGGCGTCTTTATCAGCCATTGCGTTTTTAATGGCAAGGGTAATACGGCTCAACTCACCGCCCGAGGCGATCTTTGCCAGAGGCTTCGGAGCTTCGCCGGGGTTTGTGGAGATATAGAACTCGATGCTGTCCTGCCCATGGCTGGCCAGCGGGCCGCGCGAATGGCGAAGCGTCATCCGCACACCCGGCATGTTCAGGAAGTCCAGCGTGCCAGAAATACGCTTGTTCAGCTCATCAAAAGCTTTCAGACGGGTCTGGGTCAAAGCTTCGGCCTTTTCCCGCGCAAGGGTGTAGAGACGGCGCTGCTCTTTCTGCAAGTGCTCTACCCTCTCCTGCGAGGACTGTATCATCTCAAGTTCTTTCCGTGCCCGTTCGCCAAAGGCGAGGATGTCCTCTACGGTGTCTCCGTACTTCCGCCGGAGCTTATAGATAAGGTCGATGCGCTGCTCGATCTCGTCCAGCTCTGCGTCGTTGGTGTCGTAGGCGTCCAGACGGCCAATAAGGTCTGCGGCGACATCCTTCGCGGTGTAATAAAGGTCGAGCAGCTGGCCCGCACCGGCAGACAGCTCTCCGTCGAGCTGTGCCGCTGCGTCCACAGCGTTGGAGGCTTCACCCAGAAGGTCAACAGCCCCTGGGGCCTCGTCGCCGCCGGAGAGCAGCGCATAACACTGTGCGATACGGTCTCGGATGGTGGAAGCATTTGCCAGCACTTTGCGGCGGCTTTCCAGCGTCTGCTCCTCCCCTGCCGTCAGGCCGGCATCGTCGATCTCCTGCACCTGATAGCTCAGCAGGTCGATACGGCGCTGCTTTTCGCTCTCGTCGGTTATCATGGCGTCCAGCGCCTTTTTGACGCTGACCAGTTCCCGATAGATAGCATAATACGCCTGATACTCAGCGCTGTTCTGGGCGTAAGCATCCAGAATGCCCTCATGACGGGCCGGGTTCAGCAGACCCACGGAGTCGTGCTGACCGTTGATGTTGATAAGTCCGCCGCACAGCTCCCGCAGGACGGCGGCAGTAGCCGGCATCCCGTTGATACGGCAGGTGCTCTTGCCCTCGGCGGTGATCTCACGGCTGAGCAGCAGGGCCTCCGAGCGCTCATAGCCTGCCTTTTCGAGGCTGTCGAGAACAGCAGGCGGCACGTCCTCGAACGCGGCCCGAATGACGGCCTTAGCCGCGCCGGTGCGCACAAGATCCTTGGAAGTGCGGTTGCCCAGAATGGCGTTGATGGAGTCGATGAGGATGGATTTACCTGCGCCCGTCTCACCGGTCAGGACGTTGAGGCCCTTTTCGAAATGGACGTTTGCTTTCTGGATAACTGCAACATTTTCGATTTGCAGGCTGCTCAGCATAGTTTCACTCCCGCGTTTATTTCTGCCCGATATGACGGGTCAGTTCCGAACAGATGGTCTTTGCGTCCCGCTCCGAACGGGCTACGATAAGGAATGTATCGTCGCCGGAAAGCGTACCGACGACATTCTTCCATTTCAAGGCGTCGAATACCTCACAAGCAGCGTTCGCCATGCCGGAGTAGCACTTCACCAGCACGACATGTCCGGCAAAATCTACCCCCAGCACAGACTCGTGGAATATCGTCTCAAATCGGCCCTGCATCTTGGGGTTGAGGCTTTCGTTGTGGCTGGAAACATAACGGTAGCCGTCGGCGGTGGCAGCTTTGACGAGGCACAGCTCCCGGATGTCCCTGGAAATGGTAGCCTGTGTCACCTCGAAGCCCTCCTGGCGCAGATGCTCGAGAAGTACCTCCTGTCGGCTGATGGGATGTTCCTGAATGAGGCGGAGGATCGTCTGCTGACGTTCCGTCTTGCCTTTTGCCTCAGCTGGATTGTTTCGGCCCATATTCCTTGCCTCCTCTTGTTATTATCTCCGGCTGCGCAGCTTCTGGTCGATGGCCTGAAACTGGTCCGCCCTGCTGAAGGTGACGAGCTGTACGATCTGGTCGGAGAGGCGTATCTCCGCCGTCGAGCCGGCACTGAGCGGATATTCCGCTGCGCCGTCGCAGCTCAGGAACACTTCGTTGTCGATGACCTGCCCCACACAGATGTTTATTTTGCGCTCCTGAGCAAAGACCATCGCAGGGCTGGTCAGACTGTGGGGACAGATGGGAGTAACGACGATGCCCTTGGTCTGCGAGTCCAAGATCGGCCCGCCGGCCGCCAGAGAATAGGCTGTGGAGCCTGTAGGGGTCGCCACGATGACGCCGTCACCACGGTAATGCTCTACGAGGATGTCGTCGCAGTAGATGCTGAAGTCGATGGCCTGCTGCAGGCGGCCTTTCGTCACGACCACATCGTTGAGGGCATGGCCTTCCCAGCCATCCTCGCCCAGCACCCGCACATAGAGCAGCATCCGGCTATCCAGAAGATACTCTCCCCGCACCAGAGCGGCGAGTTTTTCTTCCATTTCATCCACCTCACAGGTGGCGAGGAAGCCGCAGCGTCCGATGTTAATGCCGAGGATGGGTTTTTGATATTGCAGCGTAAAATTTGCCTCGTGCAGGATGGTTCCATCACCACCGATGGTCAGGATGACATCGGTGCGCGGAAGGCATTCTTCCAAAGGAAGGTACTGTACACCTTCCACATAGCAGGACTCTTTCAGGTCATCCCGCATCAGGACGACAGCCCCCTGCATCAGCAGGAGCTGCGCTGCCCGGCGGGCGGTGTCAGCAGCCTGTTCCTTTCCGGGGTTTGGCGAAATGTAAACAGTCATAGGGCGGTTTATTCCTCCGTCTCCCAGCAGATTTACTTGTCCAGAGAGCTGTGGCTTGCCGCTACGACCTGCTCGGCAACAGAATCATCCAGCACACCGGGCTGTTCACTCTTCTGGACGAACATCAGGTACTCAATGTTGCCCTCAGGGCCTTTGACGGGGCTGAAATCCAGTCCGCGCACGACGAAACCGTTTGCAGCGGCATATCCCATCGCATTGTGGAGCACTTCGCGGTGGGTGGCAGGGTCGCGGACGACACCGTTTTTACCCACCTTCTCGCGGCCAGCCTCGAACTGAGGCTTGACGAGGCAGACACCCATTGCGTCGGGCGTCGTGATAGCCTGTGCCACCGGGAAGATATGATGCAGCGAGATAAACGACACATCCACGCTGAAAAACTCAACAGGCTCTGCCAGCATGTCCAGCGTGACATTGCGGATATTGGTGCGCTCCATGTTGACGACGCGCTCGTCGGTGCGCAGGCTCCATGCCAGCTGACCGTAGCCGACATCCACAGCATAGACTTTGACCGCGCCGTTCTGCAGCATACAATCGGTAAAGCCTCCGGTGGACGCACCGATGTCCATACAGACCTTGCCGTTCGGCGTCAGAGGAAAGCACTGCATTGCCTTTTCCAGTTTGAGGCCGCCGCGGCTGACATAGCCGATGTCATGGCCGCGCACCTCGACCTTGGCGTCTTCCTTTATCATCTCGCCGGCCTTGTCCACCTTCTGCTCGTTGACAAAAACGACACCGGCCATGATGAGGGCTTTGGCACGCTCACGGCTCTGGATCATGCCGTGCTGCACCAGATATTGGTCCAAACGAATTTTCAAAGTGTTTTCTCTCCTTTCGGGTCCGCTTCCCGCACAGCCTCGGCCAGATGTGCGGCATCCAGCCCAGTCGCCTGTTTGATTTGAGGAACCGTCGCGTGAGGCAGGCACAGCTTCTTCACGGCACGGTGGATGTACCGGCCCTGCCAGCCAGCATCCTGCAGGGCGCGGGCAAGGTGTTCGCCGATGCCGCCGCAGGCCACGCACTCTTCGGCCATCAGAACGACGGGATAGGCTGAAAGGTCACGAATCAGTTCTTCCTCAAACGGGAAGATACGCACCAGCTTATAAACATCGCAGGAGATGCCCTCTTTGGCCAGCAGCTCTGCGGCAGCGAGAACATCTTCCACCTCATCGGCGTAGCTCACCAGTGCGGCCTTTGCACCCGGTGTGAAAATGAGTTTATCGTATTCCTTGCCCGAGCAGCCGTATTTTGCCAGAGCTTTGCTCTCTCCGCCGCGGGGGTAACGGATGGCCCGGGGACCCTGCATCTCATGGCTCAGCAGGATGGGAAGCCAATGCCGCAGTTCTTCGTAGTTTGAAGGCGAATAGATGGGCATTCCGGTCTGGCTGAGAAAAGCCGGGTCGTAGATGCCCTGGTGCGTCTCACCGTCTCCGGGGACGAAACCTGCACGGTCCACCGCGAAGATGACATTTTCATGCAGAAGGTTGACGTCATGGATGATCTGGTCGTAGCTGCGCTGCAGGAAGGTCGAATAAATGCAGACCACCGGCAGCATCCCCTTGCTGGCCAGACCAGCTGCAAAGGTCACGGCATGCTGTTCGGCCATGCCGACATCGAAGAAGCGCTCCGGATGGGCATGACTGAAAAACTGCAGACCTGTGCCGTATTTCATGGCGGCAGTAATGGCACAGAGGGTCTTATCGGTGTCTCCGGCGGCGCTGAGCGTCCGGCCAAAGGCATTTGAAAACGACTCAGCCGGAGCGACCTCGGGGTCAGGGATGCCGGTCAGGTCGAACTTGGAAACGCCATGGTAATTGCCGGGGTTCGACTCAGCGGGCGCATAGCCCTTTCCCTTTTTCGTCACAACATGGAGCAATGTCGGCCCGGGCTGAGCACAGACAGTCTGGAAAATGCGTTCCAGTTCTGGCTCGTCGTGGCCGTCGATGAGTCCAAAATAGTGAAACCCCATGTCCTCGAACATCGTGGAATGGTACATGGCCCGGCGAATTGCTTTTTTGCTGTTCTGAAGAGCGCTTTTGATGGGCGCTCCGATGACAGGCACACCGTTCAGGAAGCTGTTGACATTTTCCTTGGCCGTAAAATAGCCGTTCGTTGTGCGCAGATGGCCCAGATAGCCTGCCAGCGCACCGACATTATGGGAAATGGACATTTTATTATCGTTAAGGATGACCAGGAGATTGTCCAGCTTTCCGATATTGTTCATCCCCTCGTAGACCATGCCGCCGGTGAACGCACCGTCGCCGATGATGGCCACCACATGGCCCGGCTCCCCTTTCAGCTTTTTGGCCCATGCGATGCCGATGGCAACAGAAAGAGCCGTATTGCCATGTCCGGCGATAAAAGCGTCATGGGCGCTCTCATTGGGATTCGGAAATCCCGAAAGTCCGTCCAGCTGCCGCAAGGTGCTAAAGCGCTTATACCGCCCGGTCAGGAGCTTATGGGTGTAGCACTGATGTCCTACGTCAAACACGAAAGCGTCCTGAGGGGTCTCAAAGACACGATGAAGTGCTACCGTCAACTCGACCGCACCGAGATTGGAAGCAAGATGTCCGCCTGTTTTGGATACGCTGTCCAGAAGAAACTGACGGATCTCGCCGCAGAGCTGCTGAATCTGCGCGCTGCTCAAGCGCTTCAGGTCACGAGGCTGTGAAATATTCTGAAGCAATGAAGGATGCATAAAATGACCGTCCTCCTCACATTTCAAATTCCTGATGTTTTTTACTTAGACAAGGTGCATGGGATACAGGCAACCGACCACGATGCCGACGACCATGCCGGCCATGACCTGCAGGGGCGTATGGCCGACCATCTCCTTCAGATGCATATTCTGCAAAAACGGAGAGTTCTTTTCGCTGATGTCGATCCACTCTTCGATCATCTGGTTGAGCACTTTGGCCTGCTCGCCCGTCTCGTGGCGCACACCCATTGCATCGTGCATGGTGATGATAGCGACCACACTGGCCACAGCAAAAATAGCCGAGCTGACTCCCTCGCTGCGGGCTGCGGCAATGACCATCGCGCAGACTGTCGCGCTGTGGGCACTGGGCATACCGCCGTCGCCCCACATCCTCTCGAGCTGGAACTTGCCCAGCAGGATAAAGTTGATGATGGTCTTGAGCACCTGTGCAACGAACCAGCCCACGATGGAAACAGTCAATATCTCGTTGACCGAGAACAATTCTTTGATAAATTGCATAGTTTGTTCACCTTCTTGAATTTTATCGCAACCCCACAGCCAACGTCTCAAAAAGCAGTGCATTTGCGATATGTAGTCCTGTGCGATTTCTGAGACGATTTCAGCGCAGAATGCGACCGGCTCAACTGCGGCGGTTCAGCAGTGTGCGGGCCAGCTGCTCCAAAAACGCACTCTTTTCGCCGAATGCGTCGCGCAGCGCTGTGCAGGTCTCGTCATTCAGCTTTTCCGCCAGCTGCATGGCACCGTCAACGCCGAACAGGGTGACAAAAGTCGTTTTGCCATTTTCGCTGTCACTGCCAATGGGTTTGCCCAGCTGCTCGGCGGTTCCGGTCACGTCCAGCACATCGTCCACGACCTGGAACACGAGACCGATGCCATAAGCATATGCTTTCAGCGCCTTACGCTGAACCTCATCGGCCTGTGCTGCAGCACCGCCCATCTGGATAGCTGCATTGATGAGTGCGCCGGTCTTGTGGCGGTGGATGAGACGGAGCTGTTCCTCGGTAGCGGCAAGCGCCTCATATTTCAAATCGAGTTCCTGACCGTACACCATGCCTCGGCTGCCTGCACCTGCGCCCAGTGCCTGTGCCGCGTGGACACAGACAGAAGCGGGAGCAGGCGCACCGGCGACTGCCTCGAAAGCCTCGGTCAGCAGGACGTCACCGGCCAGCATCGCGGTGGATTCGCCGAATGCCTTGTGGCAGGAGGGCTTGCCGCGGCGCATATCGTCGTTATCCATGCAGGGCAGGTCATCATGGATGAGCGAATAGCAGTGCAGCATCTCGACTGCGGCTGCAAACTGCTCAGCTGCCTCGGCATTGCCGTGGAGCATATCACACACGGCCAGCACCAGCACAGCGCGAATGCGCTTGCCGCCGCCCAGCAGGCTGTAGCGCGCTGCGCGGCAGACGTCAGATTCCTCAGGCAGATAGCGCTCACACGCCTGGCTCAATGCCTTTTCTGCACGGGCCAGATATTCGTCATACTGCTTTTTATACTCTGCGCTCTCCATAATGGTTCCTCCCTGCAAACTGTTTGCTTTTATTCTTCTGTTTCGGGTCCTGCCTTTTCGCTGCGGGAAGCATCGATCTCCTCCATTTGAAGCGATGCTTTTTCCAGCGCAGCATGGCAGTATTCCATCAGCGAAGCCGCTTCTGCATAGAGCTTGACCGACTCAGAAAGGGTCGTCTCTTCGCTCTGCATCTGGTTCAGGATGGTTTCCAGACGGGCCATGCCGTCTTCAAAGCTTTTGGGTGCTCTCATTCAGTTCCTCCACGGACGTGACCGTACATTCTGCTGTGTGCGCTGCACCGCGCAGGGTGAGCTTATCACCGGTTGCAAGAACATCTGCACTGCACAGTCTGCCTTTGCTGTTATATACCATCGCATAGCCGCGCCCCAGTACCCGGTAGGGGCTGAGAGAATCGGTCAGTGCTGCGGCGTGGCGCAGCTGCGCCTGCCGCTTCTGAATACAGCTCTGCGCAGCCGCCTCGAGTTCTTTCTGCACTGCGGCAAGCTCTGCCTGCCCACCGGTCAGTTTCCGACGGGTCATGTCATAGGAAAGCTGCTGCTCAGCCATCATCAGACGACCAGACGCTGCATCCAGACGGTGCTGCATCGCGCTCTGACAGCCCTGTTCCAGCTGGGACAGCGCCCGCAGAAGCTCTGCACGGTCCGGCACGGCTAGTTCTGCCGCAGCCGACGGGGTCGGCGCACGGCGGTCAGCCACAAAGTCTAAAATGGTAAAGTCTATCTCATGCCCAATAGCACTGATAAGCGGCACTTTGCAGCGGTAAGCTGCCCGGGCGATGACCTCAGCGTTGAAGACCCAGAGGTCTTCCCTGCTGCCGCCGCCCCGGGCTACGATAATTTCGTCTACCCGACCGCTTTTATCCAGCTTTCCGATAGCATCTGCGACCTGCTGCGCCGCCTCAAAGCCCTGCACATTGACCGGGCAGAGCAGGAGTTTCGCCGCAGGCCAGCGCCGACCAATGACATTGCGAATGTCCTGCAATGCCGCGCCGGTCTTGCTGGTGACGACGCCGATGCATTTGGGATACGTGGGCAGCGGCTTTTTGTGCTCTACCGCAAAAAGTCCCTCCTGCTCGAGTTTGGCTTTCAGCTGCTCAAAAGCAAGCTGCGCCGCACCAATGCCGTCCGGGAACATCTCGTTGACATAGATCTGGAACGCTCCGTCCCGCTCATAAAGAGTAGCACGACATCGCACGACTACCTTCATGCCCTCTTCCGGGCGGAAGCCCAGCCGCCGCGCATCTGAGCGGAACATCACCGCTTTGACACTGGCGCTGGCGTCCCGGAGAGAAAAATAACAGTGGCCGCTGCGGGCGTTCTGTACGAAGTTTGCGATCTCGCCCCGCAGCGCCAAATCGAACAGGATGTCATTTGCATCCAGCAGCGTCTTGACATACTGGTTCAGGGCCGAGACGGTGATCACTTCAGCCATAGCCTGGCCTCCCGTGCGGCGAGGATAGATACGCCGATGGCGTTGTCACTGGAATACTGGCCGGGTACGAAATACACCTGCGGGAGGCGCTGCTGCACCCAGCTGCGAATGATGTCACTGCTCATCACGCCGCCTGCACAGACCACAGCAAGCCCGGGATATTCCTTCTGAGCCGCTTTGGTCATCTTGACCACGGTATCTGCCACGCAGAGCAGGCAGTACTTACAGACATAGGCAGGGCTTTTGCCAGCTGTCAACAAAGCATTGCACTGGTTTTCCAGCCCGGAAAGGCTGCATTCCATGCCTCGGACACTGGATTTCGGTTTTATCGTCACATCACATTCCGCGGCCAGACGAGAGACTTCGACGCCAGCCGGGAATCCAAAGCCCAGCTTGACGCCCACACGGTCCACAGCCTGTCCGGCGTAGAGGTCGGAGCTAGTCCCCAGCGTCTCGATATGCTTCACTTCATCGCAAAGGAGCAGGTCAGTCGTGCCGCCGGAAATATGGAACAGCAGTGTTTTCTCGCGGAAGAACTCTTCACCCTTGGCCGCAAACAGTGCCGCCGCCGCATGGCCCTGCTGATGGGTCGTGCGGACGAGCGGGATGCCCCGGGCCAGCGCGAACGCCTCGGCAGCGCTGACGCCCGCCAGAAAACAGGGCATATAACTGCCCTCTACCGGACGGGGCTTTTCCGACACGCCTACGGCACTGATTTTGGTCAAATCGAATTCACCGCTCAGTTCTTTCAGCATCTCAGGCAGAGCGGCTGTGTGGTGAAAAAGGGCGTCGCTCTGGCGCAGCCCAATCTGGCCCTCCTTCACCGGAAGGAAACGCTTTTTTGCGCAAACAACCTCTCCGGCTGTATCAAAGACAGCCAGAGAGGTTGCATAATTGCTGGTGTCGATGCCCAGCGTATAGCTGCTCACAGCTGCTCAGGCTCTGCGTCCAGACCCTGCTCGCGTGCCACCGTACCCAGCAGACCGTTGACGAACTGATAATCCTCGTCTGCGCCATACTTTTTGGTCAGCTCGACTGCCTCATTGATGACGACGCCAGGCTTTTTCTCGTCGCCGTACAGCATCTCGGCCAGACCCAGACGGAGCACCGTCAGGCTCACGCGGGGCAGACGCTCCATCGTCCAGTTGCGCAGATGGGCGCTGATGAGGTCGTCCACCTCTGCGGAATGCTCATAATAAGCCCGCAGCAGGCGCTGGCCAAAAACATCCACCGGATGCTCTTCATCGCACTCGTGGTGGTTGTCCAGAGCCTCCTGCAGGGGAATGTCACCAAAGGTCTGAGAAAATGCCAGCAGAAATGCATTTTCGCGTGCTTCACGACGGGGCAAAATATTTTCCATAATGTTCCTCTCACAGCGGCAAGGCCCTCCCTTTTGCGGGAAGGCCGACCGCAATTCTCTTTTACGTTTTATTTCTCGGCTCAGGCCTGCGGCTCAGCCGCCGGGGCCAGACCGGCAATGACAAGGTCAACGCGGCTGACCGTGACATTGGTCATGTTCTGAACGGCAGACTTGACGTTTTCCTGCACCTTTTCAGCCACAGCCGGGATGCGCGCGCCAAAGGCTGCTACAATTTCCAGAGTGATCTCTGCCGTACCGTCCCGCATCTCTACGGTAACGGGCGACTGGACGTTGGCGCGCTCGAGAAGGTCTTTCACCTTCCGGTTCTGCTTGCCGCAGGACACTTCTGCCACGCCCTCGATCTCCAGCGCTGCACAGCGGGCGATCTTGCCGATGACCTCTGTGGAGATCTGCAGACTGCCGCCTTTAAGATCCATGTTCTGTAAATCCATTCTATGGCCCTCCATCCAAAATGAGCGAATGCCCATTTTATTTTATGCGTTCTATGCAAAGAGAGTACCCCTTTGCAAAACCTTTGATGTCATTATACCATTTTCTCCGGTTTTATACAACACCTTACTTCACTTCCACCACAGTAATATTCTGCGCAGTCACCTCGCTCTTGCTGAGCACGATGTCCCGTATCTGGGCCACCTGTGCCGCCGTCAGCGCGTCGCCGGAGGTCATCACGGTCAGGTCAGCCCGGCCGGACTGCAAAAAGCAGAGGCAGTCGGCAAAGCCTTTCGCCTTGACCAGCGTTTCTATCTCATTTTCTGCGTTGAGGTCTTCGAGGTTGGAAGTCAGCTGCTGGGTATAACCTTTTTTCTCCTCGGCGGAAAGGCCCGAGGTCTTGAGGGTCTTCTGGATCGTGTCCATCGCTTCATCGTGAGCTTTCTGGCGCTTGAGACGGGCTTCCTCAAAGAATTTCGCTCCTGCGTCGTTGGCCACGCTGACGAGCTGGGCCTCACCATAATTCTTGTTGGCACTGGATATTGCTTCGGCCTCCGTCATCAGCCCATCGGTAACGGGTGCTGCCACAGGCTCACCCTCCACAGCCACCGCCGAGACGTTGACAGCCTCTTCATCCACACCGATGCCGGTGCGGGCATACTGCCAGTTAAGGTATACCGCCACGACCAGCGCGGCCGCAAGGGTCAGCGCTGTGACCCTGCGTGTGTTTTTGGTGATAGCTCTCATTTGTGTCTCCTCCTTGCATAACTTATATTTCATCGCTGCAAAAAATCATTCCCGGCGCTGCTCTACGCAGATGCGGTTGGACGGAACATCCAGCAGCGCCCCCACCAGCTCGGTGATTCGGGCGGCGACCCGGACATCTCCCCCGCCCTCGCACACCACGGCCACCCCGCACACTCTGGGGGTGCAGACTGTCTGTGCCAGCGCGGTCCCGTCGTCCAGCAGCACATGAGTCTGCTGTTCCTGGGTCTGTCCCGAGAGCGTGTCCAGAGCATAGATGGTCTCCTCTCCGCTTTCCAGTGTTATCATCACGGTGGTCTTTCCCGCGCCCTCTACCTGCGCGATGAGGTCGGAAAGCTGCTGCTCGAGCTGTTGGCGGTAGACGTTGTCATCCGCCGGGGCGGCGCTTGCTGCGGAGGTCTTCTCTGAAGGGGTGAACAGCTCCGACAGCAGGATGAGCAGCATGGCCGCCGCGCCCAGCAAAACCGCCAGCCGGGCGCGGTTTTCCTTCTGCGCGAGGTCCTTCAGCCGCGAAAAAAGCTCGTTGTTCATGGCACATCCTCCCCGCGGGGGCTGTTCCATTTGACGCATTCCGGTCCCAGTTGAAGCTGTCCTTCCAGCAGCGTTTCTATTGCCCGCTTCTGCGAGGCAGTGACGGCGTCCTGAGGGACGATCTGTACCTCAGCCGCTTCCACGCCCTCAGCGGTCTGGCTCAGAATGATATTCAGCCTGAGCGAAACGCCCGCCTCGCTGAGACAGCGTTCTTCGAGCGTACGGGAGAGTTCTTCTGCCGTCTGTGCCAGAACAGCATCCTCCAGACTGCCTACCGAGACAATCGGCACCTGCGGCAGTTCCAATGCGGTAAACTGTGCCTTTGCGCCGGGCAGAGCATCCGCAAAGACTACTAGAATATATAGCCCTGCCACCGCTTTTATGCACTTCTGCCCCCAGCCCTGTCCGACAAAGCGGGAGAGCAGCTCGGCGCAGATACAGGCCGTACAGAAGACCGCCGCTGCCCGTTCCAGTGCCTGCATCATGAACCACCTCCTACGATGAACAGCAGTGTTACCCCTGCCGCCGCCAGCCCGAAGAAAAGCGCCACCACCGCTGCCATACAGCGCACCGCCTCAGCAAAACAGTCGAATAATGCGCGGCAGCGGGAGATGCCAGTGAGACCGCAGAGCAGACTGCATCCCATCAGAAGAGCCAGCTGTATCATCAGCCCCAGATAGAGTGGCACGAACTCCGCGCCCAGCACCGACAGAGCTGCCAGCCCCAGCCCGCTCTTGAGGAGCTGTATCCCCGCGAGGATAGATTCCGATGCACTGCTGAGAGTCTGCCCGATGATGGGAACGCTCCCCGCCAAAAGCTGGCCGGTACGGAGCGAAAAGCGGTCCAGTTGGAATGCTGCAGCCCTCTGCAGGCCCAGCAGTGCCACCAGAATCTTCCCGGCCCAGCCCAGCGCCTGACGGAGCGCACTGCCGACGCCCTTGCAGAAAACGCCGAGGGCTGGTTCAGAGCTGACACAGCAGGCCATGCTGAGCATCAGATAGCAGTGGAGCAGCGGCTGAACGAAGCCCGCTGCCAGCTGAGCCAGAAAGCAGAGTGCCGTCAGCAGCGCTCCACTGGCCGCACTGCCTGCTGCTCCTTCCCCTCCCATCGTGAGGACACCGGCATAGACGGGAAGAAGCCCCAACAGAAAGCTGCGCCAGCTCTCCACCTGTTCACAAAGCTTCTGGGCTTCTTCCAGCAGACTCCCCCAGAGCAGGACGCCGCAGCCGCCTGCCGCCACCAGATCCAGCAAGGCCCCATCGGTGCATTCCCCGGCAAGAAGCCCCAGCACCGCTGTCAGCGTCAGGAACAGGAGCACTGACGTATAGCGACTTGCCGTCTGGCGCACCAGTGCGCCGAAGGATCGGGGCAGAAAGCTTTTCAGTGTTTCCCATGGCGAGGATACCGCCTTTTCGAGGTCGATGCGGCTCTGCTGCAAATAGGGCTCCCAGAGAGAACTGCCCGGCAGAGATGTGCTCGAAGCAGCCAGCGCCGCCGGGGCCGCGAGTGCAAGGCTCGTCCACAAGAACAGTATTGCCAGACTCAAACGGAAAAGCTTGTCTCTTTTCATCCTGCGATGCTCCCTATCTTCTGGCCGATCTCTTCCAGCAGGGGCCACGCTGCCGCAAGCACCAGCACCCGGCCGGCCAGTGCCGTACACCACGCCAGCGATTCAGCCCCCGCCTCCTCGCAGAGCGAGTGGGCGTAATCGGCCAGCAGGATGACGCCCGTACACCGCAGCAGACAGGAAAAGGCGTCGCCGCCTGCCCGCTGTTCCAGTTTTGTCAGCCCGGAAAGCACGGTCTGCGCTGCCGTGCTGATTTTCCACAGCACAAGGACAACGGTTCCCATTGAGATGAACAGCCCGAAAGCCGGGGCGCTTTTCTGGAACAGGGTGTACAGCACAGCCCCCATCACCGCAAGTCCCAGCATCGTGAGGGCGCTCATAGCGCAAAGAGGGCCTTGATGGTGACAAAAAGCACGCTGATCTGCTTGACCAGGATGGACAGCACCACCACCAGCCCCGCCAGTGTGGTCATCATGGCCTGGTCTTCCCGGCCTGAGCGGATGAGCAGCTGGTTGAGCACCGCCACGATGATGCCGATGGCCGCGATCTTGAAAATCAGGTCGATGTCCATACACATTCCCCCTATCTTTCATCAGAGGCAGAGGATGGCCGCCGCCAGTCCGGCAGCAAATCCCAGCTTGTGACTCAATTCCAGCTGCGGGCGGGCGTGTTCCTGCGCCTGCTGCAAAAACAGCGTGAAACGCTCCTGATAAAATGCCAGCTGCTGGCACTCCTGCTCTGCCTCTGTGCAGCCAAGGCCCGAGAAGCACTCGATGAAACAGTCGCGTTCCGGGCGCGTCAGACCGGGCAGCGGACAAAGGCCCCGGAAGCTTTCGCCCGTGACAAGCCCCTCCTGTTTCAGTCTGCGGAAAAGCAAGGTGAGGTCCGTGTGACGATAGTTTATCTCCTGCCGGACGCGCTGCAAAAGCAAAAGCGTCTTTTCCAGCGCCGCCAGATGCCGCCGCGTATTCTGGCAGGCCGCATCTCCTGCGCACCAGCCGCAGCCCAGCCAGAACAGCGCACAGACGACTCGAAGCATTTTCACGATACTCGCACCTCTTTCAGCTGCCCCGGTGCAGTGCGGCCTTTCAGAAGCACCGCCACATGGAGCGCACCGCACTTTTGCAGATACTGCACCTGCGGACGGCGGGCAGCTTCTTCCCAGCTGGCAGCGTGAAGTGTGGCGATAAATTCCACCCCGCTGAAAAGTCCCTGCTCCAGCGCGTAAAGCTCGTCCATCCCGCCCAGCTCGTCCAACAAGATGATCTGCGGCGAGAGGGTGCGCAGAGCCATCTGCACCGCAGGTCCCTTGGGTATGCCGCTGAGGATGTCGAGCGGAAGCGCCGCGCTTTCCTCCGAGGGGAATATCTCTCTTCGCTCGTCGATGACGGCCACGGCCCTGTTCTGTTTTGCAAGTTCCCGGGCGACACCTCGCAGAAGGGTCGTTTTGCCGCTGTCGGGTTCCCCCATCAGGAGCATCCCGATAAATCGCTGCTGCAGAATATCCCGGAGTTTCTGTGGCAGAGGAAATTCCCGGTTCCGGGCAACACGGATATTCACCGAGCGCAGCTCCTGCAAGACGGCGCTTTGCCCCGGTGCGCAGTAAAACTGTCCGGCCAGCCCGGCGCGGCACCCGCAGCTGAGCGTGACATAGCCCGCCGCAATTTCTGTCTCGTGGCTGTGTACCGACCCGCCGCAAAGGGTAACGAATATCTCTTCCATCTGCAAGGGCGTCAGCCGGAGCTTCTGCAAAGCAGGTAGTTCCGCCGGGCAGCAGGGCTTTCCGCCGATGGTCAGCTGTACTCCGCAGCCGACCCGGAGGCGTATCTCATGTACCTGTTCTGCAGTGTCCGGTGGCAGGGCGCTCAAAGGCCGCGCCAGCCATGCGGGCAGAGCCCGAACAGCGCGGTAATACTCGTCCATCTTGTTTCTCCTTCTGTCTTGTCATTTTGGTTTCTTGCTCCTACTGTATGCGGCGGCAGAGTTTTTAGAACGCAAAAAAGGCCCACACAGCGGAGACACCCACTGCATGAGCCTTTTGAGTCTATTCTATTTAAGCTTCCGGTTCATCCCGCAGCATGGCAAGGAATTCTTCCTCCGTCAGCACAGGTACGCCGAGGGCCTGTGCCTTGGTCAGCTTGGAGCCTGCTGCTGTGCCAGCCACAACGTAAGCCGTCTTTTTGGAGACTGAGCCGCTGGCTTTGCCGCCGTTTTTGACGATGAGAGCCTCTGCCTCATTGCGGGAGAGCGTCTCGAGGGTGCCGGTGACGACCAGCGTCATTCCCGCCAGCTTGTCGCCCTTCGGTTCGCCCTTCCAGGTCATGTTCACCCCGGCGTCAGCCAGACGATGGATAAGGTCTGTGGTGCCGTCCTTGGCGAAGAACTCTACCACGCTCTGGCCCATCACGCCTCCGAAACCGTCGATCTCGCTGATTTTTTCAATATCTGCCTCCCGGATGGCTTCCAGTGTGCCGAAGTGCTCAGCCAGCAATGCAGCGGCCTTGTCGCCGATGTTGCGGATGCCGAAGCCGAACAGCAGCTTGTCAAGATTGTTCTGCTTGGAATTTTCGATGGCGTGGAGAAGATTCGTTGCGCTCTTCTCCTTAAACTTTTCCAGCGTCAGCAGCTGCTCGAGCGTCAAATCATAAAGGTCTGCCGCCGAGTGGACGAGGTCCTTTTCCACCAGCTGTGTCGCTACGGCAGTTCCCAAGCCGTCGATGTCCATCGCATCGCGGGAGGCAAAATGGATGATGTTGCGCAGAGACTGGGCCGGACATTCCGGGTTGACACAGCGCAGGGCAGCTTCATCCTCGAGATGGACGACCGGTGCACCGCAGGACGGGCAGGCTGTCGGCATCCGGTAAGGCTCCGCGTTCTCCGGGTGATGGACGACGCCGATGACCTCCGGGATGATGTCGCCGGCTTTCCGCACCTGAATGGTATCGCCGATGCAGAGGCCGAACTGGCGGATGAAATCCTCGTTGTGGAGGGTCGCGCGGGCCACCGTCGTACCGGCGAGGAAGACCGGGTCGAAGCAGGCGGTCGGGGTCAATACGCCTGTGCGGCCCACAGCGACCTCGATGCTGCGCAAGGTCGTCTCCTTGACTTCGGGCGGATACTTGAACGCGATGGCCCAGCGGGGAAACTTGTTGGTAGAGCCCATCAGGTCGCGCTGGGCGAAGTGATTGACCTTGATGACCGCACCATCCATGTCGAAATCGAGCTTTGAGCGGTTCTGCCCGATCTGCTCGATTTCCTTGATTGCGTCCTCAATGTCGTGGACGATGTGGTAACGGGGAGAGACCGGCAGGCCGAGACTTTTGAGGTAATCGAGGCTTTCCGCGTGGGTAGTCAGCTCCTTGCCACGCACCTGCTGGACGTTGAAAACAAAAATCGAAAGGCCGCGGCTCCCGGTGATCTTGGCGTCCTTCTGGCGCAGCGAACCGGCGGCGGCGTTGCGGGGATTCTTGAAGGGTGCCGCGCCCTGCAATTCCTGCTCGGCACAGAGGTGCTGGAACGCCTCATGGGGCATATAAACCTCGCCGCGCACCTCGAGAAACTCAGGGGCATTTTTCAGTTTTTTCGGTATCTTTTTGATAGCCCGGACATTGGCGGTGACGTCCTCGCCTACGACACCGTCGCCGCGGGTAGAAGCACGGACCAGTTCACCATTCTCGTACTCAAGGCTGCAAGAAAGACCGTCGATCTTGATTTCAACGACATACTCCGGCTCGATACCCGCGTCACGCACTCTGCGGTCGAAATCACGCAGTTCATCGTAGGAAAATGCATCCAGCAAACTTTCCATCTTGACGGTATGTGTCACTTTTGCGAAGCGCCCGCTGGGGGTGCCGCCGACATGCTGGGTGGGCGAAGCCGGAGTGACCAGCTCCGGGTACTGCGCTTCCAGCTCCTTCAATTCCCGCGTCAGGGCGTCGTATTCAAAGTCCTCGAGTTCGGGGGCGTCCTGGTCGTAATAAAGGCGGTTATTCTTCTCGATAACAGCGCGCAGTTCCTCTACGCGCTTCTTGGCTTGTTCCAGTTCCACAGTTCCACTCTCCTGCCTGACGCGGGACCGAGCGCCGCGTCTTGATTCTCTTGCGATAGTATACCACAAAACTTTGGGTTGCGTAAATATAAAAAGCGGAGCTGCACTTTCCGATGTCATGGAAAACACAGCTCCGTCGTATGTTCAAAAAATCAAATCGAAATCGTATTGCACACGTCCACGAGGACTGGGTCGATGCTCTTGGTCATCTCGAGGGCCTCATCTACGGGGTAATCCACCAGCTCCTCACCCTTCATGCCGACGATGCGGTTATACTTGCCCTGCTCGAGCAGGCAGACGGCGTGGTAGCCCATAGCAGAAGCGTTCACACGGTCACGCAGCGTAGGAGAGCCGCCGCGCTGGACGTGGCCCAGAATAGTGGCACGGGTGTCGATGCCGGTGCGGGCCTGGATCTCGTTGGCGATCTCCTGGGAGTGGCCGATGCCCTCGGCCACGATGACGATGAAGTGACGCTTGCCGGTGCGCTGGGTCTCGACGATCTTATCGAGGATATCGCGCTGCATATCGAACTCCTTCTCGGGCAGCAGTACGGCCATAGCGCCGGAGGCGATGGCGACGTTCAGAGCAATGTAACCAGCGTTGCGGCCCATGACCTCGACGACGCTGCAGCGGTCATGGCTCTGGGTGGTGTCGCGCAGCTTGTCGATCATCTCCAGAGCAGTATTCATAGCGGTATCGTAACCGATGGTGTAGTCGGTGCAGGCAATATCGTTGTCGATGGTGCCGGGCAGGCCGATCATCGGGATGCCGCGGTGTGCCAGCTCGCGTGCGCCGCGGTAAGAACCATCGCCGCCAATGACGACCAGTGCGTCAATGCCCAGCTCACGACACTTGGCAGCACCGCGATCCTGGCCTTCCTTGGTCTTGAACTCCAGGCAGCGGGCAGTGTACAGAATGGTACCGCCGGCCGAAATGATGTTCGAGACGCTGCGCAGGTTCATTTCAAAGCATTCGCCGTTCAGCAGGCCGTTGTAACCACGCTGAATGCCGATCATGCGGTAACCTTTGTGCAAGCCGGTACGGACCACAGCGCGCACGGCAGCATTCATGCCAGGAGCATCGCCGCCGCTTGTGAGCACGCCAATCGTTTTGATTTGCTTTTCCATACGAGAGATTCCCTCCAATTTGTTTCTTCATTCACCCATGAGCCAGCGCCCTTCTTCATTACGCCGCTCAGTGTTTGCATCGTAAAGAATTGTTAAGACTTGCCTTTCAACATTATAACACATTCTCAGCCATTTGAAAATATTTTGGACCCATTTTGAGCTCTTCCGACCTATAGAGATTCGTGCACAGAAATGTCATTTTGTTGCAATGTTCTCTGCGCCCACCAGTCTTTCCAGTTCTTCAAAGAAGAGCGGATGCCCGGAAGTGTACAGATGCCGGGGGGCCGCCAGCTTCTGTTTTGTGTCTTCCAGATACAGGATCACCGGCATATTGCCGTCAAAGATGCCCAGCAGATTGATCACCTTTGCATACTGCGGGCAGCTGCGGGACGGCAGACGGATATACAGCCGCTTTGCCGCCGCCTTGACCGGGTCCGGGCGGCCGTTCTGCGGGCGGGTAGGGTCGTAGCTGTCAATGGGCACGATGCTGTCTGCCAGCAGCTTGGAAGCTTCGTCCTCCCGCACCGACAGGCGTCCGTCGATGACCACGACCGCATTTTCGCGGATAGCATCGCGGAAGGTGTCCAGCACCTTGGGGAACACGATCACTTCCATGGTGCCAGTCAGATCTTCCACGCTGGTAAAGGCCATCATACTGTTGGACTTGGTGGTCATCATGCGGTTCTTGACCACCGCACAGACCACACGCACCCGCTCGCCGTCCGTCACATGGGCGTCCTCGCCGGTGAGGTCCTTGATGGTGTGGGAACCGATGCGGGCCGATTTTTCCCGGTAGGCATCCAGCGGATGACCGGACAGATACAGGCCGCTGACCTCTTTTTCCTGCTGGAGCAGCTCGGTGTGACTGTACTCCGGCAGCTGGCGGATCTCGTAGCGGTCCTCCTGTGCGGCATCCTGCTCTCCCCCGCTCATCACCGAAAACAGGTCCAGCTGGCCGTCCAGATTGCGGCGGGTGTCGGTCTCGATGCTCTTCAGGATGCCCTCCACGGCCTCCACATGGCTGTGACGGTTGTTGCCCAACCGGTCAAAGGCACCGGCCTTGATCAGGCACTCCACCGCCCGGCGGTTCAATTCGTTGCCGTGCATCCGCTTGCAGAAGTCATACAGGCTGGTATAGGGCTTGTTCCGACGCTCCCGCACCACATTCTCGATCAGGTTACGGCCCACGTTCTTGACCGCGTTCAGGCCGAAGCGGATCTGGCCGTTCTCGTCCGCCGTAAAGCCGCCGCCCGAAACATTCACATCCGGCGGCAGGACCTTGAGGCCAAGGCGGGCACACTCGCCGGAATACTCGATGACCTTGTCCGTGTTGTCCAGCACACTGGTCAGCAGGGCGGCCATGAATTCGCTGGGGTAATGGCACTTGAGGTAAGCGGTCTGGAATGCCACATAGGCGTAGCAGGCCGCATGGCTCTTGTTGAATGCGTAAGAAGCAAAACTGGACATCTCATCGTAGATCTCGTTGGCGACCTTTTCCGAAATGCCGTTGGCCACACAGCCGGGGCACTCGTGGCCCGGCTCGGTGCAGCCGTGCACGAAGTGCTCCCGCTCAGCCTCCATCACAGCGTGCTTCTTTTTACTCATGGCACGGCGGACGTTGTCGGCCTGCCCGAAGGAGAAGCCCGCCAGCTCCCGGAAGATCTGCATGACCTGTTCCTGATAGACGATGCAGCCGTTGGTCACATCCAGGATATGGGCGAGCTGCGGGGTCTTGTAACTGATCTTGTCCGGCTCGTGGCGGTTGCGCAGATAGGTTGGGATGGAGTCCATGGGGCCGGGACGGTACAGGCTGATCAGAGCGATGACATCTTCCAGGTTCTGCGGCTGCAGGCCTACAAGCACCTGCTTCATGCCGGAAGATTCCAGCTGGAACACACCCTCGGTGTCGCCCTGTCCCAGCATTTTATAGGTCTCCGGGTCGTCGTAATCCAGCTTCTGGATGGAGAACTCCGGGCGATGCTTCTGCACCGCCGTTTCCGCATCGCGGATAACGGTCAGAGTGCGCAGACCCAGAAAGTCCATCTTCAGCAGGCCCAGTTCCTCGATCTCGGTCATGTTGAACTGGGTCACCGGCAGGCCGTCGTTGGTGGCCAGCGGCAGATAGTAGTCGGTAGGTTCCGGCGTGATGACCACGCCCGCCGCATGGGTGGACGCATGCCGCGGCATGCCCTCTACCTTCAAAGCGGTGTCGATGAGCTCGGTGACCTGCGGGTCGGTGTCATAGAGCTTCTTCAGCTCGGTGGAAACTTCCAGTGCCCGTTTCAGGGTCATCTTGAGCTCCATGGGCACCAGTTTTGCCACCACGTCCACCTGCTGATACGGGATACCCATCACACGGCCCACATCGCGGATGGCGTTGCGGGCGGCCATGGTACCGAAGGTGACGATCTGCGCCACATGATCGGCCCCGTATTTCCGATTGACGTAATCAATGACCTCCTGCCGACGCTCGTAGCAGAAGTCCACGTCAAAATCGGGCATGCTGACGCGCTCCGGGTTCAGGAAGCGCTCGAAAATCAAATTGTACCGGATGGGGTCGATATCCGTGATGCCTACGCTGTAGGCCGCAATGCTGCCTGCACCGGAACCACGGCCCGGGCCCACCGGGATGCCCTGACTTTTGGCGTAATTGATGTAGTCCCAGACGATAAGGTAGTAGTTGGTGTAGCCCATGGTTTTGACCACGCCGATCTCATAGCTCAAGCGGTCCTTGTTGGCCTGCGGGACATTGGGCCCGTACCGGCGTTCAAGGCCCTCCCAGCAGAGCTTTTCAAAGAATGCCTGATTATCCATGCCGTCCGGGGCTTTATAATAAGGAATCTTGGTGTGGCCAAATTCAAAGTCAAAGTTGCACTGTTCTGCAATTTTTGCTGTGTTTTCGCAGGCTTCCGGCACCATGGAGAACAGGTCATACATTTCATCTGTAGTCTTGACGTAAAATTCGTCGGTCCGGAACTCCATGCGGTCGGCATCCTGAATGGTCTTGCCGGTCTGGATGCACAGCAGGATGGCCTGCATCTTGGCATCTTCCTTGCGCAGATAGTGGGAGTCATTGGTGGCCGCCATGGGGATGCCGGTTTCCCGCGCCAGCTTGATGAGCTGCGGCAGAACGATGTTGTCCTCTTCCAGCCCATGGTCCTGCAATTCGATGTAATAATTGCCTTCTCCGAACAAATCCCGATACCACAAGGCCGTGGCCTTGGCCCGCTCGTAGTCCCCGGCCAGAATGGCCTGCGGCACCTCACCGGCCAGACAGGCCGACAGGCAGATCAGGCCCTCGTGATACTGTTCCAACAGCTGCTTGTCCACGCGGGGCTTGGAATAAAAGCCCTCCACGAACGCTGCCGAGACCATCTTGATCAGGTTTTTGTAGCCGGTCTCATTCTTGCACAGCAGGATCAGATGGTTGTTGCCGTCGATCTTGTTCACCTTGTCAAAACGGGTGCGGGTAGCCACATAGACTTCACAGCCGATGATGGGTTTGATGCCCGCCTTTTTGGCTGCCTTATAGAACTGCACACAGCCGTACATGACGCCGTGGTCGGTGCAGGCAATGGCGGTCTGGCCGCATTCCTTGACGCGGTCCATCAGCTGGTCGATGCGGCAGGCACCGTCCAGCAGACTGTATTCCGTATGGATGTGCAGGTGGACAAAGTCTCTGCCCAAATGGTTGTTTTCGCTGATTTCGCTCAAGGCTCTGCCTCCTGTCCTTTTTCCACGCGCTGCCGCAGGGCGTCTGCCAACGCTTCCAGTTTTTTCATCCGGTGCGAAAGGCCGGATTTGCTCACCGCCGGGTCAAAGCAGCCACACAACGCGGTAAGCGATAAGTCGGGGTATTGCAGCCGTACTGCTGCCGCCTGCTGCAGCACCTCCGGCAGTGTTTCCAATGCATCGTTTTCCTGCAGATACCGGATGGCCCTGAGGGTCTGGGCGTTGGCCCGGGCCGTTTTGCCAAGGTTGGCCGTGTCGCAGTTGGTCTGTCGATTGGTCTGGTTGCGCACCTGCTTGAAGGCTTTCTGTGCATGGATCTCCTCTGCCGCACCGGCTGCCCCCATAAAGCGGAGCAGTCGTTCCAGATTGGCGCTGTTCTTGACGTAAACCAGGTTCACGCCGTTGCGGCGGGTGCGGTGCGGGGCAAATTCATGCTCAGCCAGCAGGGCTTCAAAGTCCCGGGCCAGATTGGTGCGCGCGGTCAGGAACTCCAGATTGTACTCCTTCTGCGGGTCTGTGACGGTGCCGCTGCACAAAAAAGCTGCGCCAATGTATGCACTGACGCAGGTCTGACAGCGGATCAGGGCGGGGTCGATCTGCAGGCTCGTCTCGCTGCCGGTGGTGCCGAACAGTTCATGCATCCGCGCCACCTGTTCCGGCTCCCGGATGTTGAACTCATACAGTACGCCGCTGGGGCGCTGCTTTTCCAGAACGTCCCCCTGCACACCGCAGCGGGCAAAAAGTTCCCGGGCCAGCTGCACTGTGTGGGGCTGCTCGGTCTGGAGCACCAGCCCCCCTTTATCAAAATATTTGGCAAAGCAGGCAAAGCCATACGCTGCCGCACGCACGCAGCAGTCCTTCTGCAGGCTGCGTTGTGCGATCTCCTCCCGTGCACGGGATGCAAAGCTCATAGTGGTTCCTCAATTCTGGTCAGCGCATGGCATCGCGGTGCTGAACACCCGGCTCGTAGCCGAGGGATGTGCAGTACTCCGCGATCTTGCGCGCAAAAGTAATGGAGCGGTGCTTGCCGCCGGTGCAGCCCACCGCGATGGTCAGCTGGCTCTTGCCTTCTTTGACATAGAGCGGCAGTGCCACCTGCAAAAACTGCTCATACCGGTCCAGCAGCTGCTTTGCCTCCGGGTGGTTCATGACGAAGTCCACCACTTCCTGATCCAGGCCGGTCTTGTGTTTGAGCTCCGGCACATAGAAGGGGTTCGGCAGGCAGCGTACATCCAGTACCAGATCCGCCTCCGGCGGCAGACCAAACTTGAACCCGAAGGACATGATGGTAAGCCGCATGGCGCTTTTTGCACCGCCATTTTTCAGGAAAAGGTCGCAGATGCGTTCCTTGTTCTGTGCAGTCGAGAGCAATGCCGTGTTGATGGTGTAATTGGCCCGCGACCGCAGCGGCTCCAGGATCTGACGTTCCTTCAGGAAAGCATCCCGGGTGGACAGTCCCTCTGCGATGCTGATGGGGTGACGGCGGCGGGTCTCGCTGTAGCGGCGCATGAGCACCTCGTCCGGCGCATCCAGGAACAGGATCTTGTAGGGTTTTTTCTGCGCATCCAGCTGCTGCAGCGCCTGTTCGATCTCTTCCCGCGTGCGGCAGCCGCGCACATCCATACACAGCGCCACCCGTTCCAGCTGGTTATCGCCCGCCTTGGAAAAGGCCGTGATGCTGGGCAGAAGTGCCGCCGGGATGTTGTCAATGCAGAAATAACCGATATCTTCCAGCGCATTCATAGCAACCGACTTTCCTGCACCGGAAAGTCCGCTGACGATCAACAGTTCCATGGATCCGATCCCGCTCCTTTTTGAATCTATCTTATTTCACGACCCGGATCTCTTTTTCCAGATCGTAGCCGGTCTTTTCCTTTACAATGGCGCGCACTTCGTCGCACAAAGCCAGCACATCGGCACAGGTGGCACCGCCCAGGTTCACCACAAAACCGCAGTGCTTGTCGCTTACGGCGGCACCGCCATGGCGGTAACCCCGCAGGCCGCACTGGTCGATGAGGGCCGCCGCAAAAGCGCCCGCCGGGCGCTTAAAGGTGCTGCCGGCGCTGGGCTTGTCCAGCGGCTGTTTGTCGATGCGCTTCTGCATCAGCTCGTTCATCCGGGCCTTGATGGCATCCGGGTCGCCTTTTTCCAGGTGGAACACTGCGCCAAGGATGCAGGCACCATTCTCTTCAAACGCGCTGTGCCGGTAGGAAAAATCCAGCTCGGACGCTTCACGGTCCACCCAGCGGCCGTCGGCGGTGAGATAGCTGACGGCTTCCAGCACATCCTTCATTTCGCCGCCGTAAGCACCGGCGTTCATGTAGACGGCACCGCCCACCGTGCCGGGGATGCCATAGGCAAATTCCAGCCCTGTGTAGCCGTGCTGGAGGGCAAACTTGCACAGCTCGGAAAGTTTCAGACCTGCCGGTGCCGAAATATAATCGCCGTCGGCATTCTGATAAATCGACAGTCCCATTCCCGCTGCTTCGGCAGAAACATCAATGACTGCTCCTCGAAAACCCTCATCCGCAAACAGGATGTTGCTGCCATTGCCCAGCAGGTAATAGCGGATCTCCGCCTGTTTGCAGAACTGAACGGCCTGACAAAGCTGATCTTCATCCCGCGGCATCACAAACAGGTCGGCCAGGCCGCCAATGCGGAAAGTGCAGTGTGCCGAGAGCGGCTCGTTTTCTTTATAAAGGATTCCAGCCGCCTGCAGCTGCTGCTTGAGTTGTTCCATGGTGCGTGCTCCTTTAGTCCAGTTTATCGTCCAGACCCAGACGGATCAGCAGCTCCCTGGCCGCATTGTAACCCATCTTTTTCTGGCGGTTGTTGATGGCCGCGGTTTCCAGCACCACAGCAAGGTTGCGTCCGGGCGAGACCGGAATGCTGGTGCTGGGAATGCTGACGCCCAGAATGTCGTAATATTCGTTTTCCAGACCCGTACGCTGGTAATTCTTGGTGGGGTCCCAGGCTTCCAGCTGGACCACCAGGTCCAGGCTCTCGCTCAGCTTGACTGCACCCACACCGAACACCCGGGCCACATTGACGATGCCAATGCCGCGCAGCTCAATGAAGTGGCGGATATTCTCCGGAGCGGTGCCCATGATCTGCCGGTTGGACACCTTGCGCAGCTCTACCGCATCGTCGGCCACCAGACGGTGCCCGCGCTTGACCAGCTCAATGGCCAGCTCGCTCTTGCCGATGCCGCTGTCGCCCAGGATCAGGATGCCCTCGCCGTACACCTCCACCAGCACGCCGTGCCGGGTGATGCGGGGAGCCAGCTCCAGGTTCAGCACGCTGATCAGGCTGCCCATCAGGGTGCAGGTCGTCTCGTTGGAGCGCAGCAGCGCCACGCTGTGCTTTTTGGCCAGCTCCAGCATTTCCGGGAACGGTTCCAACTCTTCGCTGCGGCCCACGATAACAGCCGGCGGCTGCTGGCGGAACAGCTGTTCCAGCGCCTCGTAGCGCTTTTCGGCCGAGAGCCCGGACAGAAAATTCATCTCCGCCAGACCCATGATCTGCAGACGGAGTTTATCAAAATAGTCATAGTATCCGGCCAGAAACAGACCCGGACGGTTGACCTCTGCGATCTCAACATTGATCTGGTCCAGTTCTTTGGGGGTATAGACCACCTCCAGGCTGACGCGCTCGGTCAGCGTTTTGAGCGAGACGTTGAACGTACCCATCCTTGTTCCTCCTGTGTTCTTGTGCCCGGCTGTGCGCCGGCATCCTTCTTTTTTTATTATAGTAAAAAATCCGGACGATTACAACGCCTGTTCCCATCTTTTTCTATCCTGCGGGCCAAGGCAAGCTGCTGCGAAGAGGTCTGTCCGGGCTTCATGCAAAAAGATTTTACATTTACATGGATTTTACATTTGCTCGGTTTCGGATTTTACAATGCATCCACTATACTGAAACTCGGAAGAAAACACGTCAAATCAAAGTGAGGAAAATCCTTATGACTATTTTCAATGTCTTTTCGCTTCTGGGCGGCCTGGCCCTGTTCCTGTTCGGCATGGACATCATGGGCAAGGCGCTGGAAAAGCAGGCCGGCGGCCAGCTGCAGAAGATCCTGAGCAAGCTGACCGACAGCCCGCTCAAAGGTTTCTTTCTGGGTCTGTGCGTAACGGCCATCATCCAGAGCTCCAGCGCCACCACCGTCATGGTGGTCGGTTTTGTCAACAGCGGCATCATGGAGCTGCATCAGGCCATCGGCGTGATCATGGGCAGCAATGTGGGCACCACTGTCACCAGCTGGATCCTGAGCCTTTCCGGCCTGCAGGGCGACAGCCTCCTCATCAATCTGCTCAAACCCACTTCTTTCAGTCCTTTGCTTGCATTTATCGGCATTTTGCTGTATATGTGTAAGAGTGAGAAGAAAAAAGGTGTGGGCACCATCCTCATCGGCTTTGCCGTGCTGATGACCGGTATGACCACCATGTCCAACGCAGTGCTGCCGCTGCAGGGCGAAGAGTGGTTCACCAGCCTGTTCGTTCGCTTCTCCAACCCCATCCTTGGTGTGCTGGTGGGCGCACTGGTCACCGGCATCATCCAGAGTTCCAGCGCCAGTGTGGGCATTCTGCAGGCACTGAGCGCCACCGGCGTGATCACCTACGGCAGTGCCATCCCAATCATCATGGGCCAGAACATCGGCACCTGTGTCACGGCGCTGATCTCCTCGGTGGGTGCCACCAAGAATGCCCGCCGGGCCGCCATGGTGCACCTGTACTTCAACATCATCGGCGTGACCATCTTCCTGTTTGGTTTCTACGGTCTGAACGCCGTGTGCCACTTTGCCTTTGTGGATTCCACCATTGAAGCCTGGGGCATCGCCGTGGTGCACTCCGCCTTCAACATCCTGGCCACCCTCATCCTGCTGCCTTTTGCCAACGGGCTGGAAAAGCTGGCCATTCTCACCATCCCGGACTCCCCGGAAAAAGAGAGCTTTGCCCTGCTGGATGAGCGTCTGCTGAACACCCCGGCTGTGGCCGTGGAGCGCGCCCGCAGCGCCACCGCCGACATGGCAGAGCTGGCCCGCGTGGGCGTGGTGCAGGCCATGAGCCTGACCCACCAGTGGAACGACGAGCTGGCCCAGAAGGTGCGTGACGAGGAAGGCACCGTGGACCGTTATGAGGACGCTCTGGGCACCTACCTTGTCAAGCTGTCCGGCCGCGAGCTGAGCCACGCCGACAGCCAAAGCGTGAATACCCTGCTGCACACCATCAGCGATTTCGAGCGCATCAGTGACCACTCGGTCAACCTGCTGGAATCCGCGGAGGAAATGCACCAGAAGAACATTGAATTTTCCAAGGACGCACAAGAGGAGCTGCAGGTGCTGGAAGATGCCGTGCAGGATATCCTGAGCCGCACCACCGATGCCTTCCGCAAGGGCGATCTGCACCTGGCCAGCAAGGTAGAGCCGCTGGAAGCTGTGGTCAACGAGCTGGTGCGTGCCATCAAGGCACACCACATCGCCCGCCTGCAGACCGGCAGCTGCTCCATTGAGTATGGCTTTGTGCTGGACGATCTGCTGACCAACTACGAGCGTGTGTGCGACCACTGCAGCAACGTGGCTGTTGCCCAGATCGAGGTAGCACAGGACAGTTTTGACACCCACGCTTACCTCAACGATCTGCGTCACGGCAAAGATACCAAGGAGAGCGAAGAATTTCATCGTCGACTGGACAAATACCGGGAGCGGTATCTCTTCCCGGACAATCAATCTGCGGAGGAATTTGACAAATGATCTATATCGTAGAAGATGATGACGCCATCCGTGAGCTGGAGCAGTATGCCCTGCAGTCCAACGGTTATGAAGTGGCCAGCTTTGCCAGTTCCGAACCGTTCTGGCAGGCCATGCGCACCGAAGCCCCGGAGCTTGTGATCCTGGACGTGATGCTGCCCGGCGAGGATGGGTTCTCCATCCTGAAAAAGCTGCGCAACACCCCTTCCCTGCACCGGCTGCCCATCATCATGGTCACGGCCAAATCCAGCGAGCTGGACACCGTGCGCGGGCTGGACTGCGGTGCCGACGACTACATTTCCAAGCCGTTCGGCATCATGGAGTTCCTCAGCCGGGTGCGTGCTTCTCTGCGCCGGGCGGCTCCGGAGGAACGGCCCAATGTGCTCAGCTTCCATGAGATCCTGCTGGACAATGCACGTCACAGCGTGACGGTGAACAACCAGCCTGTCGAACTGACCTACAAAGAATACAGCCTGCTGCGCCTTCTGCTGGAGAACACCAACCTTGTGGTGACCCGCGAGACGATTTTGCAGGTGGTGTGGGGCACCGACATTTCGGTGGAAAGCCGCACCGTGGACATGCACATCCGCACCCTGCGCAAAAAGCTGGGCGATGCCGGACGCTACATTGGCACCATCCGCAAGGTGGGCTACAAGCTGGCCGATGACGAGGAGGCTGGAGACGAATGAAGCCGCACAGCATGGAAGAAAAAATCAGCTACCGGCTGTTCCTCATGGGCTTTCTGGGGCTGCTGTTCACCGCAGCACTGTGCATCTTTGTCTTTCACCGGGCTTTTACCGCCCAGGCCTGGGATGACCTGGAAAAAGAGAGCGATCTCATCCGTGCCGGGTATGACCTGACCAGCGAGCCGCAGCAACTTTCTTTCTTTGTGACCGGCGACCTGCGCATTACGCTGATCTCCCCGGACGGCGACGTGATCTTTGAGTCTGCCACCGATCAGCCCATGGAGAACCATCTTACCCGTCCGGAGATCGTGCAGGCGCTGCAGGGCAGCATCGGCAAGGACATTCGTGATTCCCAGACCATGGGATACGAGACCTATTATTATGCCGTGCAGCTGCCCGGCGGCAACATCCTGCGCGTGGCGCAGGACGCTGAAACGGTGTGGTCGGTCTACGACGGAGCCCTGCCGGCCATCGTGCTGAGCTGCGTTGCCCTGATGTTGGCTGCCGCGATCCTATCCACCCTGCTCACCCGCGCCCTTGTGCAGCCGGTGCTGAACATGACCGAGGATCTGGACCACATTCAGGATAAGGTCCCGTACAAGGAACTGATTCCCTTTGCTGAGAGCATCCATGCCGACCGCATCCTGCGGGAAAACAACGAGAAGATGCGGCAGGATTTCACCGCCAATGTGAGCCACGAGCTCAAGACCCCGCTGACCAGCATTTCCGGGTATGCGGAACTGATCGAGACTGGCATCGCCAAGCCGGAGGATGTGCCCGGTTTTGCCCAGAAGATCCATGGCGAAGCCAGCCGGATGATCCAGCTGGTGAACGATATCCTGCAGCTGTCCAGCCTGGACAACGCCTCCGAGACCTCTTCCATGCCGGAAATGGAGGTCGTGGACCTGCTGGACGTGGTCAAGGAGTGTGTGGAGCGTCAGAAGCTGAACGCCCGCCACGCCTACATCACCCTGACCTATCTGGGCGAGAGCGCACCGGTGCAGGGCAACCGCAATCTGTTGGATGAATTGTGCCAGAACCTGTGTGACAACGCCATCCGCTACAACCGCCCCGGCGGCAAGGTGCAGATCGTGACAGCCTGCACCCGGGACGGCCATTGCAGCCTGACCGTGACCGACAACGGCATCGGCATCCCGCGCGAGTCGCAGAGCAGTGTGTTCGAGCGCTTCTACCGGGTGGACAAGAGCCGCAGCAAGGCCACCGGCGGCACCGGTCTGGGGCTGGCCATTGTCAAGCACATTGCCCTCATCCACGGGGCCCGCATCAAGCTGGAAAGTCAGGTGGACGTTGGCACGACCATCACGGTCACCTTCCCCACGGCATCCTGATTTTTCAAGCACCCAGAAATACAACGTCTGCCTGCAGCTGCGGGCAGGCGTTTTTTGTTGGGTCAAACCCGTCGGGAGAGCCTGTGCACAGCAGACTGTGCTCCTGCAGATGCAGCAGGTCTGTCCCCTGCTGCCAGCAGGAACGTACCACCCCAAGGCAAAGCGCTTCCAACTGTTGACACTGTGCCGCATCCGGCTGCGGCGTTCCGTAGGCCGTCTGGCAGTCCAGACGCAGGGTGGCCGTCTGATTCCGGAGAGCAACTGAGACGGTGCACCGCCGGATGGTCACACGCTTTCCTTGCAGCCAGAAGGTTCGTTTGCCCGGTGTGCCCGTCAGCAGAAGAAACGCCTCTGTCTCGTTTTCTGTCAGGCGCTGTACCGCACCGCTCCCGGTGCGGAAGGCCCCGCTGCCAGAAACCATCACTTTCCCTTCCTGTGCTTCGGGCAAGCAAAGCACAGGAAGCAGCATGCTTTCCTCGTGTGCATACAGCCGGGGCATTGCCGCCGAGTCCGCTTTGAGTTTGTCCAGCAGTTTGTCGGGCAGAGTCTCCGTTTTTCCGCACGACTGCAAGAGTATTTTCAGATCAAATTCTGTGCAGGAAAGTCGGGCCGCTGTGCGTCCGCAGCCGCGTTCCAGCACAAGTGCTTCGTATGCAGAGAGCACGCCGTCGTCCGTCTGCACCGGGAAAAGCAAATAGTCACACAGGCGGTAATCGGCCGTCTGCGGCAGGGCTGCTTCGGCGGCGGCAAGAGCTGTTTCCGATGTCTGCCCTCGGCCATCGGCGATGCGCAGTGCGGCTGAGGCATCGGCTGCGTCGGCTGCCGCTTCCGGTGACTGATACAAAAGCCCCACCGACCAGGTCTGTTCCTTCTGTTCCAGATAAACCACCCGTATCATACTTTTTTCGGTGGTCTCACAGCGCAGGAACAGCAGGCACCAGCCGACAAGCACCGCATAAAGCAGAATTCGGGCCCACCGCTGCTTCATTGCCGCACTTCCTTTCGCTTTTGTATGGCGTACTCCTGCCCCAGCATCCGGATGGCCGTGCACAGCACCCCGATGCGAAAAATCGCGCAGGTCAGCCAGACCAGCAGCAGCGCCGCGTCCAGCCGGGAAAATGTCCCGGTGCTCCATGCACGCAGCAATTCCCGCGCCGGGTATGTCCGACCGAACACCAGTGCCATGCCAAGCGTTGCCGCCGTTTGTACAAGGGCTGTGAGAATGGGCAGGCAGACACCACGCCGCTCCTCCCGGCCGCAGAGCAGCGGTACCGCAAAGTATTCCGCATAGACCGGAACGGTGAATGCCGTGCTCTGCGGCGCAGCCTGCGCAAACAGCCCGGCCCAGTGCATCTGCCGGGCCAGCCCCAGCAGACACACCGCGCTTCCCACCGCCACAAACCACCACAACACCTGCGCCGGGGCACCCCATGCGCGGGCAGGCATCTGCCAGCCCGCCCAGAGCAGCAGCGGCAAAAACCCCAGCAATGCCAGCGAAGAAAACTCTTCCCGGCAGACTTGCAGAGCCTTCCAGAACGTTCCGGCCAGTTCTGCCATCAGCCAGACCTGCAGGCAAAATGCAGCTGCCCAGGCGGCAGGCTTTGGCGGGCCGGACTGCCAAAACCGACTGGCCAAAGCAGAAAGTATCATCAGCAGTACTGCAGCCAGCACCTCCTGCCAGAGGAGTGCCCGGGGCGAACTGCATACCGGCAGACGCTCTGCCGCCGCCGCGGCAAAGATGCTGAGGGTCACTGCCGGCAATGAAAATTTGTCCTGCGTTTTATTCATGCGCGGGGCCTCCGTTTTTGCCAGATGTTGAACCCCTTGCGGGACAGGTGCCGATAGTTGCGCCGGATGACGCCGTCCTCGGCCAGCGGGCTTTGCGGGAACGGATGCTGTGCAAGATACGGCACCCCCAGCATCCCGGTGCCGGACAGGCTGAGCAGCAGCACAAAAAAAGCCCCGGCCAGTCCCACCGGCCCGGCAAGCCCCGCAGCCACCACTACGCCGATGCGCAGCAGGGTGGCCGGTTCGTACAAAGCGGGCGTGACGAACACCGCAATGGACGTAATGCTGGCCACAAAGATGACCGGGGTGCTCATCAGGCCGGTGGCAATGGCGGCATCGCCCAGAATGAGGGCGGCCACCAGACTGACCGAATGCCCCAGCGACTGCGGCATCCGCAGCCCGGCCTCCCGGATAACTTCCAGCAGCAGGATGACCAGCAGCATTTCTGCAAACAAGGGCAGCGGCGTAGCCTTTTCGGCGGCTTCGATCTTATACAGCAATTGGGGCGGGATCAGCTCCGGCAGATAGACCGCCAGACAAACGAACGCCCCCGGCAGAAAGACCGTGAGGTAAAAGGAAGCATAGTTCAGCACCCGCAAGAAGGAGGCGAACACAGCAGTGGACGCGTAGTCGTCCAAGCATTCAAAGTTTTCACAGAAGAGCGCCGGCAGCACCATGGCCGACGGGCTGCCGTTGACCAGCACTACAATGCGGCCCTCACATAGTTTGGCCGAAGCCGCCGCCGGGCGCTGGGTGTAGCTGACCGGAGTGAACAGCCGTGCCCGGCTGGGCAGAAGCCACGGTACAAAATAGCTGCTGTCCAGCAGCAGCTCCGGCTTTGCAGCGGCAAGGGTCTGCCGCACCTGTCGCACCATGGCAGGGTCTGCTTTGCCCCTGCAGTAGCAAATAGCGTACTCTGTCCCTGCGGCGGTGTCGGCCTGCGCCACCTCCAACACCAGATCATCGGTACGGACCAGACGACGCAACAGGCTCAGATTCACCCGCAGCAGGTCGGCAAAGCCTTCCCGCGAGCCGCGCAGGTTGCCCTCTCCTTCCGGCTCGTCCACCGAGCGATACTTGAGGGCCTGCACCGAAAAGGCAATGCCTTTCGCGCAGCCATCCAGCAGCAGCACTGCCATGCCTGCCGTTAACCGCTTGACAAGATCCGGCAGATCCTCCACCGGGGTGCTCTCGGCCGGGGAAGCGGAACCATGCAGGATGTGCTCATACACTTCCTGCCCGGTGCATGGGCAGGGCTGCTGCAGTGCCTGCCGACTGGCCGCGTCCAACAGCAGCTCCCACAGTGAATCCAGACTGGCCATGCCGTCAAACAGCACAATGCAGCCCCGGCAATGATAAATCATGATTTCCTTGGCATAATAATCCGCAGAGGCACCGAACCGGGCATCCAGCTCTGCCAGATTTTCGGCCAGATGCAACGACAACTGCTGCACACAACATCCACTCCTTTGCACAGCAGTATGCCCGCCCGGAGCCGGTTCCATACCGGCGGGTGCCGACAGGAGGTTTCCACGATGAAGTTGTTGATCTTCCGCACGATTTTGATCTACCTGTGCGTGCTGTTTGCCATGCGGCTGATGGGCAAGCGTCAGCTGGGGGAACTGCAGCCCGAAGAACTGGTGTCCACCATCCTGATCTCCAATCTGGCGTCCATCTCCATTGAATCGGAGGATGTTCCGGTGACGGCCAGCCTGATCCCGCTGTTTCTCATTGCTGCGCTGGAGCTGCTGGGCTCCGCGCTGAGCTTCCGCAGCCAGAAGTTTTTCAATCTGTTGTCCGGGCGGCCCAAAACCGTGATCCTGAACGGAGAGATCGACCAGAACGCTCTGCGCACCCTGCGCCTGACGGTGGCCGACCTGATGGAAGCGCTGCGCGGCAAGGACGTCTTTGATCCGCGGGATGTGTCCTACGCGATCATTGAGACGAACGGGACTCTTTCGGTGGCATTGCGGCCGGAAAAGGAACCTGCGCGGCTGGCTGACCTGCAGCTGCGGGTGGAGCACTGCCACGCAACCATCCCCTTTGTGCTGGATGGGCAGGTGCTGGAGGACAACCTGCACTGGTGCGGCAAAGACCGTGCCTGGCTGGAACGCACGGCACAGGCCAATACCCTGCTGCCGCAGGAAATCCTACTTCTTGTCGGCAATGAGACCGAGGACTATTTTCTCTTGAAAAAGGAGCGCCGCGCTACGGCGCATGAGGGCCGGAAATGAAACGGATCTACGCCTGCTTTGCCATCGTGGCCGCTTTGCTGGCCACCGCCTTTTACAGCAGCTTTCAGGTACAGCGCTTTGCCGATGACATCTCCGCCGACCTGGACTGTGCCATTGAGGCCATCCGCACCAGCGATCTGCCCTCGGCCCGGCAGGCACTGGCCCGCGGGGCCGACCGGTGTGACCGGATGCGGGAAAAGATGAACCATCTGCTGCGCACGGAGGATTTTACCGAGCTGGAAGCGGCCCTGCGCACCGCCGACGGGCACCTGGAGCAGAACGCCCCCGAAGAAGCCTTTGGGGAGCTGCGCCGGGCACAGGTACGGGTGGAAACACTGCAATGGCTGGCCCGGCGGTTTGTGTAAACACAAAAAGCACCGCTTCCCTGCTGCTGTACAGAGAAAGCGGTGCTTTGCAAATTACGGGTTACTGTGCGTCCTTCCGGTCACCCATGAGCTTTTTCAGTTCATTGAAAAAGCTCTCCACGTCGGCAAACTGCCGGTAGACCGAGGCAAAGCGGACATAGGCCACCTCGTCGATCTTTTTCAGTTCCTGCATGGTCAGCTCCCCGATGCGCACGCTGGGGATCTCGCGGTCGTAGGAACTGAGCAGGGTCTGCTCGATGCTGGTGACTGCGCGCTCAATGGCCTCGTAGCTCACGGGGCGCTTGGCGCAGGCCCGCAGCATGGCATTCAGCAGCTTCTGCCGGTCAAACGGCTCCCGGGAGTTGTCCTTTTTGATGACCACGAGCGGGACTGTTTCCACCACCTCGTAGGTCGTGAACCGCATATGGCAGCTCAGACATTCCCGGCGGCGGCGGATGCGCTCACTGTCTTCAGTAGGGCGCGAGTCGATCACCTTGGATTCCTCAGCACCGCAATAGGGACATTTCATGTTCTGTTCCTCCTGAACCTCTGCGGGAATTTTGCGTCAGGCCTTTTTGCCGGACTTGGGGCTGCGCTCGCTCCACAGCATCCATGCCGAGGTGGAGACGCACAGCGAAGTGTACACGCCGCTGATCATGCCCATCATCAGCGGGAAGGCAAAGGTAAAGATGCTGTCCAGACCGTAGAGCTTTGCCACGATGCACAGCACACCCAGTGCCATCACGGTGGTGATGGTGGTGATGAGGGTACGGCGGGCAGACTGGTTGACCGAACGGTTGACCAGCTCTTCAAAGCTGGCCTTCTTGCCCATCAGGGCGCGGTTCTCGCGGATGCGGTCGTACACCACGACGGTATCGTTGATGGAGTAACCCAGAATGGTCAGCATGGCAGCGATGAAGTTGCCGTCCAGCGGAGTGCGCAGCAGCACAAAGGTGCCAAACACCACCATCAGGTCGTTCACCAGTGCCAGCACAGCCATCATGCCGCCGGTCAGGCCGCCGATGTTCTTGAAGCGCAGGGCGATGTACAGCAGGATGAGCACCAGTGCAAACACCACGGCCACCAGACTCTTCTGCAGGAACTTGGTGCCCATGGCAGCGCTGACGTTGCTCAGGGACAGCTGCGCGAAGTTGTTGTCCGGATAAGTCTCGTTCAAAGAGTTCAGCAGAGCCTCCACCTGATCGGTGGTCACGGTCTCGGTGCCAGGCATGGAGATTTTCAGGGTCTGGTCACCGGTGGCCACGTTCTCGCCGGTCTGCAGGGTCAGGCCGGTGTTCTCCAGTGCATCGGAGGCGGTCTGCTGCACCTGTGCCATCTCAAAGCTGCCGTCGTAGCTCAGGGTGATCATGGCACCGCCGGTGAACTCGGTGTCCAGATGGACACCGAACACCACAGCACACAGCACGATGGCTGCCATCAGGCAGGAGGAAAAGACCAGGAACTTTTTGCGCAGACCCACAAAATTGATCTGCTTTTTCTCGGTCTCATCCTTGCCCAGCTTGGCAGCACCGTACAGCCAGGGGTTGCGCAGAGCCTTGATGGAGGCCGCACCGCGGATCATGACGCGGGTGGCAAACACGCCAAACACGAAGTTGAGCAGCACGCCGGTCAGCAGCGTATAGCCAAAAGCGTAAATGGTACCGGCGGTGGAGGGGCCAAAGGCAAAGAACACAAAGTGCAGTGCCTTGGCAAACAGGCCGTCCGAGGGGCCGAAGGCACCCATCAGCACGATGGCCACGATGACAATGGTCACGTTGCCGTCGATGATGGGGGTCAGGCCGCGGGCAAAGCCGCTCTTCAGTGCGCCGTCCAGGGACTTGCCATTCTTCAGCTCTTCCTTGATGCGCTCGGCCGTGATGACGTTGGCGTCCACGCCCATGCCAATGGCCAGAATGATACCGGCGATGCCGGGCAGCGTCAGGGTAAAGCTCTCAAACACCGGGAAGTAGCCGGAAACAAAGGCCAGCGTAGCGGCCACCTGACCGGCCAGTGCAATGCAGGCCAGAAAGCCCGGCAGACGGTACAGCACCGTCATGAACACCACGATCAGTGCAAAGGCAATGACACCGGCCAGCACCATGGCGCTCAGGCTGTTCTCGCCCAGGCTGGGGCTGACGGTGGAGTAGCTGTCCACCTTGAGGGCAAAGGGCAGTGCGCCGGAGTTGATCTGGCGGGCCATCTTGACCACGGCATCCTGCGTGAAGGGGTTGGAAGCCGAACTGGTGATGATGGCCTCGCCATCGGTGATGGCCGCGTTGACGGTGGCCGTGCTCACATTCTCGTCATCCAGCCAGATGCTGATGGTGCCGTTGGAAGCAGCCAGACGGGTGGTGGCCTCACCAAAGGCCTTGGCACCCTCGTCGGTGAACTTCAGGGACACATAGTACTCCGAAGCACCGCCGCTGGTCACCGGGCCGTACTGGGCCGCAGCACTTTCGATCATGGAACCGTCCAGGATCAGGTCACCGTCGGCGCTGCTGCCCTCGCGGAAGGTCAGATAGGCGGTGGTGCCGATCTCCTGAATGGCAGATTCCGGGTCGAAGTCTGTTTCGCTGGACTGCCACGGGAACTCCAGGATCAGGCTGTCAGAGCTGGGGTCCACATACAGCTCGTAGTCGGTCACATTCAGTGCGACCAGACGGTTCTCGATGACGAGCTGCGCCGCTTCCAGCTGCTCTTCGGTGGCATCGTAGTCCTCCGAGGGCACAAAGGTGACGTTGACGCCGCCTTTGATGTCCACACCGAACCGGATGTCCTTTGCACCCTTGATGTAGGTGGTGGTCACATCGCCGTACTTTGCCGACACGCCGAAAAACGCCGTGCACACAAACGCAAGGATCAGAAGCACTGTGACGACCAGGTGCCATGCTTTGCCTTTTGTCTTCATATGTTTCAGGAATACCTCCAAACGTCCCGTTTGCTGCGGGACCCGTTATTGAAACCTCCCCCGGCAGGCCCGGCGGACCGCACGGAGGAGGTTTTTACAAAGAAATGTTATGCCTGCTCTGCCAGCAGCTTTTCCACAACGGCCAGACGCACACAGACGCACAGCAGCTCAGAGGCGGTCTCCACCTCGTCCAGGCTGGGGTAGGTGGGTGCAATGCGCAGATGAGAATCCTGCGGGTCCTTGTGGTAGGGGTATGCCGAACCGGCACCGGTCAGGGTCAGACCGGCTTCCTTGCACAGGTTTGCCACACGCTTGGCACAGCCGGGCATGACGTACAGGCTGATGAAGTAGCCGCCCTTGGGATCGGTCCAGTGGGCAATGTCGCCGCAGGGGGTCAGGTTGTTGCGGAATGCCGTCTTGACAGCATCGAAGCAGGGCACCAGACGACGGCGATGCTTTGCCATGTGGGCCAGAACGCCTTCCTTGTTCTTCAGGAAGCGGACGTGGCGCAGCTGGTTCATCTTGTCGTAGCTGATGATCATCACCGAGAAGCGCTTGCAGATATACTTCATGCTGTTCTCGCTGCAGGCAATGGCAGAAACGCCTGCACCGGGGAAGGTGATCTTGCTGGTAGAGGTGAACATGAACACACGGTCCTCATTGCCGTACTTCTTGCTCTCGTTCAGCAGCACCGGAGTCTCGATGATCTCATCGG
>OGMP01000168.1_pt1 | contig 71215 bp, 46 predicted proteins | sample 1573261 | NCBI WGS metagenome assembly OGMP01 (sample SAMEA2581878, study PRJEB24529) | metagenome | biome: Human gut stool | place: China | collected 2011 | reverse complement strand
AAAAAAGACTAACTATGATTTTGGCCTGCCTGTTCCTGTCACTGGGAATGGCACTGGCACAAACAGCAGTTACGGGAACCGTGGTGTCTCAGGAGGACGGTCAGCCGATTATCGGTGCTACTGTCCGCGTTGTGGGCGCCAGCGCCGGTGCCGTGACAGACGCTGACGGTAAGTTCTCTATCAGCATGCCCGCAGGGCACAACAAGCTGAAAGTAACCTATGTCGGCATGGTTGATCAAGACGTAACGGTAAAGGGCAACAGCGTACGCGTTGTGCTCGTTCCTGACGAGACCAACCTCGACGAGGTGATGGTCGTTGCTTACGGTACGGCTAAGAAATCAGCCTTCACCGGTTCTGCAGCGGTTGTAAAGTCGGATGACATCGCGAAGATTTCAAGCTCTAACGCAATGTCTGCACTTAGCGGTAAAGTATCTGGTGTGCAGATCAACTCTGCTACAGGTGCTCCTGGTCAGGAGAGCTTCAGCATCCGCATCCGCGGTATCAGCTCTATCAACGCCGGTAACGACCCGCTGATCATAGTAGACGGTGCTCCTTACAACGGAGACATCAACAACCTTAACCAGAACGATATCGCTTCAATGACCGTCCTGAAGGATGCTGCCTCTGCAGCTCTTTACGGTGCGCGTGGTGCCAATGGTGTTGTCATCATCACAACAAAGAACGGCCGCGAGGGTACTTCTTCAATCACTGTTGACGCTAAGTGGGGTGCTAACACACGTGGCGTAGAGTTCTACAATACAGTAGAAAGTCCTGCCGGATATTATGAGGCATACTATCAGTCATTGAAGAACTATCGTACAAATCTCGGCGATGATGCTGCAACAGCTCACAGATGGGCTCTGGACAATATGTTTGCAGGCGGTTATAACCTTGGCTATAACGTTTACACTGTTCCTGAAGGACAGGACTTCATCGGCCCGAACGGAAAACTGAACCCTAACGCAACACTCGGCCGCGTTGTTAACGTTAATGGCACAGAATACCTGCTCTATCCTGATTCATGGCGCGACGCTGCTTATCAGACAGGTGTACGTCAGGAGTATAACGTTACTGCTACAGGAAGCAACGACAAAGGTTCTTTCTATGGTTCTGCAGGTTATCTGAAGAACGAAGGTATCAGTATCGGTTCTGACTATGAGCGTTTCACAGGCCGTCTGAAGGCTGACTACCAGCTCAGACCTTGGCTGAAACTTTCTGGTAACTTCAACTATGCTCACTATAAGGCTAACTCACTGTCTGGAGATGGTGAAAGCACAGTAGGAAACGTGTTTATGGTTAAGGATATGGCTCCTATCTATCCTCTGTACGTCCGTGACGCAGCAGGCAACATCCTGCAGGATTCTAAGACTGGTCTCGCTATGTACGACTGGGGCGATGGCACTGTAACAGGTCTTACACGTCCTGTAATGACAGGTTCTAACCCTATCTTCGCAAATAACTTCGACAAGAATGAGAACGAGGGTAACAGCCTCGACGCTACAGGTACAGCTGAAATCCGTTTCCTCGAGGACTTCAAGTTCACATCAGCTAACACTGTGATGCTCGATGAGACAAGGTTTACAAATACGATGAACCCGTTCTATGGTCAGTTCGCTGCCAACAACGGTTCTGTTCAGAAAACACATGTACGTACATGGGCTTACAACTACCAGCAGCTCTTGAACTGGCATCACCTGTTCGACAAGCATGATGTAGAGGTTATGCTCGGTCATGAGTACTACCGTACACGTTATTATTATTTGTCAGCATCTAAGAACAACCTATTCTCTGTATTCAACGATGAGTTGGCAGGTGCTGTTAACACAGGTTCTATGAACTCTTACACAACTGACTACAACGTTGAGGGTTGGTTCGGTCGCGTTCAGTACAACTATGACAACAAGTACTTCGGATCACTTTCTTATCGTCGTGATGCTTCTTCACGCTTCCACCCGGATCACCGCTGGGGTAACTTCTGGTCATTTGGTGGTGCATGGATCATCAGCAAGGAAAAATGGTTCAACGCTCCTTGGGTTGACGAGTTGAAGTTCAAGGCTTCTTATGGTGAGCAGGGTAACGACAACATCGGCAGCTACCTCTACACAGATACATACAGCATTGTTCCTTCTGGCGGCGGTGCAGGCGTTAAACCTTCTTCAACTAAGGGTAACGAGACTATTACTTGGGAAAAGAACGGTAACTTTAATACAGGTTTCGAATTCTCATTCTTCCGCGGACGTCTTGCCGGTAGCATCGAGTACTTCTATCGTCGTACAAGCGATATGTTGGCATTCTTCGCACTTCCTGCTTCTTCAGGCTGGAGCGGATACTATGACAACGTAGGTAACATGCAGAACATGGGTGCTGAAGTTGAACTCGACGGAACACTGATCCGTACAAAGGACTTCGAGTGGGGACTCAACCTTAACTTCACTGCTTACAAGAACGAAATCACATCTATCGCCGATAAGAACAAGACTCAGACTGTTGAGGGTTCTGAAGGTTATGCAAGCGGTAGCTACTTCTATGGTGAAGGCGAGTCACTCTATACATTCTACCTGCCTAAATATGCAGGTGTTGACGAGAACGGTAAGTCTATGTTCTATAAAGACAAGCTGGATGAAAACGGAAACATAATTGGCCGTGAGACAACAACAACTCCGGGTGAGGCTACATACTATCTCTGTGGTACAGCTCTTCCATGGGCATACGGAGGTTTCGGAACACGCTTCTCTTACAAAGGCTTCGACCTCGCTATTGACTTCAACTATCAGCTTGGCGGTCAGATCTACGATTCAGACTATGCCGGCATGATGGGTATCACCAGCAGCGGTAGAGGCCATGCTATCCACGCTGACTTGCTGAACTCTTGGACAGAAGAGAATCCTAATACAAACATACCGAAGCTGGTTATCGACGATACAAGTGCAACAACCACTTCAGACCGCTTCTTGACAAGTGCTTCTTACCTGAGCCTGCAGAACCTCAACTTTGGTTACACATTCCCGACAAAGATGACAAGCAAGGTTGGTATCGGCAAGCTTCGCGTTTACCTTACAGCTACAAACTTGTGGTTGTGGTCTAAGCGTCAGGGACTTGACCCACGCCAGAGCATTACTGGTGGTGCTTCTTCAGCATATTACTCTGCAATGCGCACAATTTCAGGTGGTATTTCTGTAACATTCTAAAAACATTTAAAAAACAAATTGAACATTATGAAAAGATTCATGACAATATGCCTTGGTGCAGCTTTAACTCTGATGACTTCAATGTCATTCACAAGCTGTATCGACGAGGTTGAGCCCACAGACGGAGCGTCTGACGGTCAGGTTACGGGCTCTGAATCAGCTGTGGCGTCATTGGTTAGCGGTCTTAACTCATACGCTACAAATATTTGGAATACAACTCAATTCCCCGCAAGTTTCGGTTATCCTGCATTGATGATAATCCGTGACATTCAGTCAGGTGAACTTGCTTATGGTGATAATGCCAACGGATGTCTGTTCCTTAACTGGCTTGGTGATACCTATGTGTCACGTGAGTATCTGGTAACCCAGTTCTTGTGGTATTATCAGACACAGTATGCAGGCGCTGCTACTAACGCTATTGCAAAGATTGATACTCTTGCCAGCGATGCCAACAAGGGTTACTATGCTGCAGCTCTGGCTTATCGTGCAATGCTTTATATAGATATGGCACGCGAGTATGAGTGGCTGCCCAATGACATCACTCAGGGTGTCAGCCCTGAAGGAAATGACATCACTGGTCTTACTGTGCCTATCGTTAAGGAGGGCATGACAGAGGAGCAGTGGCAGAACAATCCTCGTGCAAAGAAAGCAGATCTGGCTGCCTTCATCCTTGGCGACCTTCAGAAGGCTGCAAGCATGATAGGCTATCTTGACGACGCAAGCAAGACAATGCCTCATCTCGACTGTATCTATGGTTTGATGGCACGTTGCTATATGTGGCTTGAGGATTATCCTAACGCTGAGAAATATGCACGTCTGGCTATCGACAACTCAACATCTGCACCTGTAACACAGGCACAGGCTCTTAACACAACATCTGGTTTCAACGACCTGAGCCAGTGGATGTGGGGTACACAGTACTACACAGGTTACGTTAACAACCTTTACTGCTGGACAGCAAATATGTGTAACGAAATCAGCTATGGTTACACTGGTACACAGCTCGGTTGCTATGTTCAGATTGACGCTAACATGTATAACCGTATCAGCGACGGCGACTGGCGTAAACTCCTGTGGAAGGCTCCAGAAGGAACATCTCTCGAAGGCAAGAACCAGTTTATCAGCGCTGAGGTTGGAGCTCAGCTTCCTGGATATGCTTCTTTGAAGTTCCGTCCGGGCGGTGGTAGCATCAATGACTACACTGTAGGTAACGTTGTAGGTGTTCCGTTCATGCGTATTGAGGAAATGTACTTCATCGAGGCTGAAGCTGCTGCACACAGCGACCAGGCTAGAGGTAAGGAGCTTCTTGAGTCATTCATGAAGCGTCACCGCAACCCGAACTACACATGCCGTGCTGCTGATGTTATCGACGAAATCGTATTCCAGAAGGCTGTTGAACTTTGGGGTGAAGGTCAGTACTTCTTTGATGTTAAGCGTCTGAACAAGACTGTTACAAAGAACTACAACGGAACCAACCATACAGCACCTTATCTGTGGAACACAACAACTCGTCCTTCATGGATGAACTGGCAGATAAGTCGTTTGGAGGAAATGAACAACAGCGGAGTAACTGGATACAACAACCCGACACTCGCAGATCAGCCTTATAAAAAATAATTAAATAAGTAAACAATAAAACAGAAAATATCATGAACAAGATATTCAAACATTCCATGATGCTCCTCTTTTCGGCACTGGCACTCGTGCTGGGCTCATGTACCGAAGAGTTTGAGTACACAGGAGCAACGATCGAAGGAGAGCAGGTGTATTTCAGCAATGCGCTTTCTTCAACCGTGAACCTCGATCCTAATGCCAGTGAAGTGAAAATACCGGTAAACCGCATCCAGCGTACCGGTGAACTCACTGTAAACTTCAATGTAACTACATCTGAAAACTGTGCAGTTAGTGTTCCTTCTTCTGTAACTTTTGCTGACGGCGACTCTGTAGCATATCTGACTGTTACTTACAATCCTCAGGCAATACAGATGGGTCACTTTGATGATGTTACTGTAGCTATTGCAGATGCTAACTATACAACTCCTTACGGAAGTTCATCTTATACATTCTCTATCGGACTGTCTGAGTGGAAATCAGTCGGTACAGGTCTTTATCGCGATGCAATCTACCCTGGCTTCTATGGCGCAGAGCAGCTGACTTACAACGTAGAGATTCAGGAGAACATCCTGAAACCTGGTTACTACCGTATCGTAACTCCTTACGGACCTGGCACAACATTCTATAACACTTATGTTGCTACAGGTATGATGGCATGGGCTAACAAGGAGAACACAAGCGTAGTTATCAACGCAACAGATCCTAACTTCGTTTATGTAACAGGCGACTTCTATCCTGGTACAGACGACGGTATGGCTTCTCAGGGATATGGTGTAATGCACGTATTCAGCATCGTTGACGAGGCTATCAAGCAGGGCAACAGCCTTGAGGATATCAAAGCAAGCGAGCCGGGTCTCTTCGGAACTCTGAAAGACGGTATGATCACTCTGCCTACACAGAGCATTTATGTAAACTTCGACGATTCATTCACTCCGCTTGGCTATCTTGACACAACAGGTTGGGCAATTGCTCTGCCGGGCAGCGAGTTTACTGACTACTCTTCTTCGTTCACATACAAAGGCCGCTTCACTGACGTTGCAGGCAACAACTACGCTGAGGGTACTATCACTCTTGGTGAGGATGTAGCTAACGCAAAATATGTATTGGCTGCTGACGGTGACGATATCAATGCTATTGTTGAAGCTATCGCTGACGGTTCTCTCGAGGCAACAGGTATCACTGAAAGCGGTGATGTAAGCATCCAGATAGCAGAAGGTGGTAAGTATACAATGGTTATCGTTACATTCGATGCTGAAGGCAACATGAGAAGCAACTCAGCTACTACATTCACATTCAGCACTGGTGGCGGTTCAGGTACAGCTAACTGGCAGCCTGTAACATCTGGTACATACGACCAGAACTACTTCCCGAACTTCATCACTGACGAGGGCGGTCAGCCGGTAGGTAACCCGTTCGGTGACGGTACATATTCAACAACTCTCTATGTTGACGGTAACGACCAGACTCACTACAAACTTGAGCCTTGGCTGACACAGGAAGGTAGCCTTGAATTCACTCTCGACGATAGAGGTATCATCTCATTCGATGTCATCGATACAGGTGTAGACTCTCAGACAGGTTACGGTAATGTGCTTGTTGTAAATGCTAACGACATGTTTGCTGATAATCCTAACTATCCGTTCAGCTTCTATGCTGAGGAAGGTATCTTCGCATTCGGTATGATGTATTATGTTAACATGAACGGCCAGCAAGGCTGGATGGGTGGTGCAACAGAAACATTCACTCCGTCACAGAGCGGTGCTCCTTCAATGATTAAGATGCCGGCTGCTAAGAAGGGCGTTAAGAGCTATAAAGCTGTCAAGGGTGTTAAGAAAGTGCTCAATGCTAAAGTTGACAGAAGCTATGACTCTAAGTTCTTCAGCAACAGAGGACTGACTATCAAGAAATAATGTGATGAATGCTGTGAGTCAAGTTCTTCACTGTAAGACTTGACAATACTACAGACATCATTAAATAACAAGAAAGGCCCTGCCTGACCAATGTGTCGAGGCAGGGCCTCTTGTTTTTTGATATAATTATAATAATACAAGTATTGTCATTCGGGATAAAACATTCTCAGATGAGTGAGATATATAGTGCTATAAATGTTAAGAATTTGTCTGTTTTTAGTATTTGTATCTCATCAGATATGTGCTTTTTCGCCTTTTGATTCGCCCTTTCAGATGGGACAGACGACAGTCTCTCCTCATAAAAACTTATTTATGAGAAGGAAAATATTTTTGCTGACGCATATTAAATATAAGAATTTACTATTATATTTAATTTAACACATATTAGATTTGGCTTAATGTTAGCGGCCGTGATAATCAGTCTACCAAGGCAAATTATGAAATCAATAAATTTAGGGGTTTAATAATATTCTAGTAATCCTTTGGGATTCAGACTGTACGCTTGACATACTAATCAGTTCTGTACGTTGGGTCTGTTGGCATCGGTCTTTGCTGATGCGTCAAGAATTATCTTACAGACTTTAGCATCTTGTCAATGCATTTGCGCTTTTGGCCCATGTCCGGGTGGACATACAGATTAAGCGTCGTGCTTACGCTTGAGTGGCCGAGAATTGAACTTACAGTCTTGTAGTCGCAGTTGCTCTCTATACATCGTGTTGCAAAGGTTTGTCTCAGACCGTGGAACTTCATTGCGGGCAAGTTCAGCTTGCTCATGAAGCGTTTGTAGTAGTGACGGTAAATTCGTGGTTCAAGCGGCTTTTCGGTGTTAGTCAATACGAAGTATGTGTTGTTGACAAGACCAATAATCGGCTTCAGCAGCCGTAGTAAATCGCCGCTTATGGGTATGTCGCGTATTGAGCTGGCTGACTTTGGCGTGCTTATAATGAGCTTTGTGTATTTATGTCCGTCTTCTATGACATAAACCCGCTCAATGGTGCGGCGTATGCAGATGGTCTGAGTCTTTACGGATATGTCGCTCCATTTAAGCGCGCAGATTTCTCCGATGCGCAGTCCGGTGCAAAGACAGATATACAGACCAAGGTTCTTGAACGAGAAATGTGATTTCAGAAATGTCATAAGCCTTCGCTGTTCGTTAATAGTTAGAACCTGAAACTCGTGTCTCTCTGCTGTTGTCGGGAACTTGATGTCCCATTCGCAATGTTCGAGCCATCCTTGCCGTGTCCCATAGGCCACAATCATCTTCAGCACGAGCAGTATGTCTCTCACTGTGCGCTGGCTTAAGCCTGCCTTCAGTTTGTCAAGAACAAATTGCTGAACGTTGCTCTCTTTTACCGAGTGCATGTCGCCAAGCACCGGCAAAATGTGCTTCTCGGCATTGGTTACATAAGTGGCAAACGTCGATTCCTTGACGAGACTTACTTTCATCTCACGCCATGCGAGATAGACTTCTTTGATAGTTTTTCTTTCCATAATTTATACATTTTAATTGTTTGTCGCTATAAAAGTAATAAATTATGATATTTAGATGGCAGAAATAGCAAAAAAGGATGAATTTCAAATAATGCATTATATACCTACTTCATCTTATGTGCATCACGCTGATGTGTTTCGCCGTCCTTCAGCTTTCATCCGTCATGAAGTATGGCTACTGAAAGCTGGCGTATGCAAGAAACTTAATGACTTTAAAGTTGCTGTCTGAAATGGTTGGTGATAAACAGCGGACGGGGCAGGGCGCCTATATGTAAATTGACTCGCATTGATGCAGCCCGGCTTATTGTTCCTTATGGCTGTATGACGAAGCCATGGCTGCCACTTTCTGCTGCAGGTATGCTATGAAACCTTCATCGCCAAGCACCTCAATGTCGTCGAACAGGCCAAGCACAAAGCGTCCTATGCCTGCATAGCTGCACACCGGCAGATCAAGCCTGTGGCGTCCGTCGCCGCACGTGGTCATGTTGGCCTCTGCCGCGGGATATTCTTCGCGGAACACGTTGTAAGACAACTGGCCCAGCAGCATGCTTACGGGCATCATCTTTTCACCGCTGAACATAAATACGTCGGTGTACATCTGCTGATGGCGGTCTTTGTATGCCCACTCCGTATCGAGCAGCTCTACCTCCTGCATGCGGCTTACCTTGAAGGTCTTGTTAAGCTTCGACGACGGCTCATAGCAGCGCACCTCGTTATTGTTATTCATCAGCAGGAACGGCTCAACGAGCCTGTCCTTTGTGGTGCGGCTGTGAGGCGATGCATAGCCATGTATCACCACCTGACGCTGCAGCTTTATGGCATCATACAATACGCCGATGTTGTACACCTTCTGCTCTCGCAGCTCGTCGTTGTTTATGATGTCGAAGTCGTAGAAGCGCTCAAGCTTCTTTCTGAGGTTGTCCGCCAGCACGTCGCCCTGTCCGGCCTTGTCCAGCAGGCGCCTTATCATCACCGCCTCCTCTTCCGTTATGGATATCCGCTCTATCAGGCGGTTGAAGAAAGGCGAATTGCGGTCGATGCTGTAGCAGTTGCCGTGCTTGTATACCTTAAATCCGCTGTCGCGGAAAAACTCAAGATAGTAATACAGGTTGCGGCGCGATATGCCGAGCTTCTCGCACAGCCGCTCAATGGTGTATGTGCGGTTTTCGGTGAGCAGCTGCAGCAGATACAGTTCGCGTTCGAGTTTGTCGTGTCGCATAAATTCTTTATTAACGTGATAATTTGCGGCATAAGCGTTGTTGCCTGCCGGTGCGTGTCTTTGGCTCTTACATACGTCATAAGCCGTCAGAACGTGCATAAATGGCTTTTGCCGCTTTCCTTTTGTGCCCTTGTCTGCTTTGTTCTGCGCTTCAGACGCTGATGGCCTACTCAGACGTTTGGCTAAAGCAGTCTGAACGTCTTGCGGTGATATGGCGTAATGCCGTGCTCGGCAATGGCCTGGCGGTGCTTCTTTGTGGGATAACCCTTGTTTGATATCCAGTCATACTGCGGATATTCCTCAGCCAGACGGTCCATGTAGTCGTCACGGTAAGTCTTTGCCAGGATGCTTGCCGCAGCTATCGACATAAACTTGCCGTCGCCCTTTACCACCGTGGTGTAGGGTATGAAGTTGTAAGGCTTAAAGCGGTTGCCGTCTACGATGATGGCCTCCGGGCGCACCTTCAGTCCGTCAAGCGCCCTGTGCATGGCCAGGATGCTGGCATTAAGTATGTTAATCTTGTCTATCTCCTCAGGTGTAACCACGCCCACGGCCCATGCCACGGCGTCGCGCTCTATTATCTTGCGCAGCTCGTAGCGCCTGTGCGGTGTAAGCTGTTTCGAGTCGTTCAGGTCGTCGTTCCTGTAGTCTTCGGGCAGAATAACGGCCGCCGCATACACGCTTCCGGCTAGGCATCCGCGCCCGGCCTCGTCGCATCCGGCCTCAATCAATCCTTTGTTCAGCGAACTTTTAAGCATATTTATTTTCAGTTTATTGTTATAAGCCATATTCCGCAGCCATGTGGCCCGGCCGTCATCTTGCAGTTGGCAGACTGCCATGTGCCGTTCATCAGACGCAGATTTTACGCTTATTTAACAGATAACGGCCCGAGTTTGAACTTATTGTGCACAAACAAACATTTATTTTGCACACGGAAAGCCACACCAAAGCGTGGCACATATATAAAAACAATATTTACAACGAAACAAAAAACACTTAAAACATACGATTATGGAAAAGCAGATAACACTGGAACAAGCCGGCACTGCATGCGGCAAGATTAATTCAATGATAAAAAAGGCAACCAGTATGCTTAACGCTCCGCTCCGTCTTCTTGGCAGATATTATTCATATGTGATAGAGCGCAATCTGGACATGCGCCAGACAAAGGCCATAACCGAAGCCCAAATGGCATTCTTTGCCACCATACTTCCGGTTGAGATGCCCATACTGCTGCATCTGGCAGCCTGCATATGGTTTATCATGTCGCTGAAGAAGTGCCGCTCTTTGCTGAAGTGATGCAGCCTGAATGTATGCCGGCTGCAGCATCATGAAAGGGGTTGCATTGCTGAATTAAAGCCGTTCTGTAGCTTGCCAGCGCTGTAGCTGCGTGTAGATGTCTTGTTGCCGACAGACAAACCACTGATTTAGACATAAAAACTCGGTCACTTTTGCATCAAAAGTGGCCGAGTTACGACCCGAAAACAATAGGTTAATGATTTGAAACCAATACGTTATATTTTGCTTTCGGTTTATGCCTTAATCGCTGTTCAGATGATTGCTTGTTAATTAAAAAGACGTATTTTCCTTTCGATTTTTCAGCCGTTTGAAGCTATGCCTCTTTTGCGGTGCATATGCCGTGTGAGAAATTCTTTCAATAAACTTGTTTTTGCCTGCGTCATAGATGTTCAATGATGCTTTCATGCAGCATTGCCCACTGGCTGTATTATGGCTTGCATTATCGGCATTGTAAAATAGTGAAAAAGAAATGCCACCCTGCGCTGTCGAACCGGCATCGGTCCGGCTTGTTGCGCATGGCGGCATATATGTTTGATGTGTGTGGTGCATCGTGTAGAATTATCATTCACGATACACCTCGAGACTGTATGTAAGTTACTTGTTTTTATCTCACTTGCTTACGCACAGAATTGATTACATAGCCAGTTGAAGCATCGAGCACGGCAACTGTGACATATAGATTCTCTGCGCTACTGTAAGATGTATCGTCAAGATTTATTGTATATGAAATGTCGTAATCCTTGTCGGTTTCAATAGTGGTCGGAAGGCCGCTATCCATTCCCTTGAACTCAGGATAGATGCCGCGTGCCACATCATAATACGGCAAACCAACAATGTATTCCTGACCATATTTTCCCCCTTTGCCAAACTCTCCTAATACCGGTAGGCTTAATTTGCTGAAATAGTTATGCTGTGAACCGTTAGGCACTACATTATCTTCAGTCAGAATGTAAACAAGTCGATAAGCTTGTCCGGCAGGAGGAACGATAGCAAACTTGACAGATGATTTCACATTTATGCTGTTGCCAGAGATGATGGCGCTTTCAATAGATGGCTCAAGAGATACATAATCTTTGAGTGTGGCCTGGACAGAGTTAAGGAATGTTCCTTCACCCTCTAAATAATAAACCTCGTCTACAAGTGACATGGGCTGGCATGCCGTCTTACGGTTAATGAGCCCTGACGGAAAATTCATGAAACCAAGAGCTTTGTCGTAGTCTGTATCGCAAAGTACATCATCATGATGTACAGTTACGGCTATCACCGTGTCTGGATAAAGTTCATTAAGATGTTCTGTGGCGAGCATTCCCAGCGGGCAATATCCGCACCACATGCCTGTGCCTTCCTCGAGCAATATTCTGTGTGCCGGTATGAAATTTACCGCGGCCACAGAATCTTCAACGCCAACATTTTCAAGTTCGTTTACGTTAGCCCACACCTTAAATTTCGTGTAAACGCCCTTTTCGGTTGGTTTAAGTTTTGTTGAGAATATGAACGAATGGCTTTCGCCCGGTTGTATGTTGAGTCCTGCGTAATGCTCTGTGCGTACAATCGAGTCAGCCGTGGTGTAATGTATGTCATATTCCGTGATTGCAGAATCGCCGGCGGTGATATGCCCTCTTATCTCTATTTCGTCAGCTGCATACATCGGCTCCATATCTAGGCTGACGATGTATGGACGCGGACAGCTTATCATTACGTCATCGAGACATATTATACTCTTGTCGGTGCTTCGGTTTACAAAGGCCACGTATATAGTCTTGCCGGCATAGCTGTCGAGCGGCAGGCTATGTTCCTGCCATTCTCCGTCGATGCTTTCCGTCGGACCGGCTTGTTCTTCGTCAATCTGCCATACAGGCTCACCAAAGTCAGTCTCAGGATTGCCTCCGCGTTCAGAGATGTAAACCTGAAGACCGTCACGTTTGTTAAGGTCCAGAGCCTCAGACTTCCATGAAAGCACATACCCGCTGTCAGGAATTTCAATGGCTTTGGTTACTAGCCACGCGTCTGCAGCTCCTGCGGGATTGTATGCTGATGTGGCACCGGCAAAGTAATTTTTTGAAGTGTAGCTGTCTTGAAGCTTGAATATCCATGGGTTGCCGGTGCTAAAGCCCAACTGGGCCATGAATGACGTTGGGGCAAGGTTGCTGAAATCATAGACATTGAAGAGTGATTTTGCCTTCTCTGTATCTTGAAAGTCGCATGAAAAGATAATTTTGTCATCAGTTCTAAATTCTTCTCCAGGCGAAACTCCTGTATCTGGAGTTTCGGGTATTGTTATGTTTTCGTCATCACTGCATGATGTCAGTGATAGAGATGCTATCAGCGACGATATTAAAGCCACTGTGAAAAAACGATATACTCTCATTGTTCTTGTTTTTTTGTTTTTATTTTTTATGTTATTAGTCTGCCATAAGTTTCATCACCTTCTGTCCGTTGCCGCAGACGATTGTGGCAATGTAATATCCGCGGTCGAGGAAACCGAGGTCGGCAGTGTCGTCTGCTGTGGCAGAGTAGACCTGACGGCCCGACATGTCACATACGGTGAGGCGGCTGAATCCGTCTTTTACCATGAGTGTGCTGCCGTCCCATGACACGTGCATGGGCTTAGCAACGTCGCTTTCTATTCCTGCAACGCCCTCATAAGGCACCTTCGCTTCTTCTGCGTTTAGCACGCGGCAGTTGTTCTTGTCTTCAGCATCATAGTTGGCTACAAACGCCACTACGCTTAATCTGGCCGCATCCCATCCGGTCTGCACCGGAACAGTATAGTCGGCTGTATAGCCTTTTATGTCAATAGGCTCTCCCCATGTCGGCGTTACGCTCTGCCTTGCCATGTGGCGATGGTAATATCTGCCGGATGCACCGCTCTGGTTGGTAGAGTAGACGCTGTCTTCAGAAACAAAGACAAACAGGCGTGGCGATTCTACGTCAGTGTCTATAAGCTGCTCACCCTCAACATGTATGAGTATGTTGCCGCATTCGTCCGTTTTCACCGTAGGCTCTACCGATACGAATGCCGGTGCGCAGCTCTGTTCGGCATAGAGAGTCTTTAGCTTTGATGCACCAACGCTCACCACAGGCACTCCGTCTGAATAAATGTCGGGATAGTTGTCCGACATCTCCGTGCGGTCGAGCATCACTGCCGGAGCGTAGAGTCTGCCTTCTTTGTAGAACCACTCATACTCCTTGCTTGCTGCTATGGTATAGTTGTCCTCGTAGAAACCGGCATGATGGCCCAGCTCTATGATTCTTTCGCATGTGTCGGCAACGGCAGAAATCTGCTTGTGAACGGTAGGACAGTTGGTGCAGCGTTCCGTAGAGAATACCTCGAGCAGTACCTTGCGCTGCGGCATTACGGAGCGGCAGAGCACCTGTTTTGTGCGCGATGTGTTGTCAGACGGGTCGAAGTCGGCCTCGCCGTTTACAGCCGATATTTCCACGCTTACCTGTGGCTCGCCTTCAGACAGGATGCGCAGTCCGTTCATCTCGAAGGTGCCTGTGCCGCGCGGCTTCACTTCCGTCACGCTTACCGTCTCTGTGGCCAGGCTGTCGCCAACGTAATAGGTGAACGTGAGGCTCTCAACCGGCACGGAACCAAGATTGATAAAGTCGCCCGAGAAGGCCAGCGGCTCGCCCAGCCGGGCGTATCCCGGCATGACAATGTTGCCTAGGCTGACGTTGCAGCGCGGCAGATTGTCGCTCTCTACTGTGGCATAAAACGCTGCGCTGAATCCCTCTACGCTCGGCTTCCATTCAGAGCCGTCGGTGCAGATATACTCTTCGCCGTCCACAAGGCTCAGGGCATACGGAATGTTTAGTATGCCTTCTACGAGATAAGACATGTAAAACGCCTTGCCGTCTATCCTGAACGGCTTGTCAAGGCGCACCTCGTTCCATCCGTATTTTTCAAGGGTGGCCGTCTGCTCATAAAGTGCCTCGCCACCGTCAAGGCTGCTCCTGATGGCGAAGTGTACGGTGGAAGGCTCCATGATGCTTGACCAAATGTGGAACGATACGATGTCCGTGCCGCTATATGCCTGCATAAGCGTTTCGGGAAAGAATACCGCCGAGCCGCCAGCCGGAGATTCTTTGGCGGCGGGGTAGAAAGACACGGCGTTGCCCTCGCAGTAGCCCAGCTTCATGCTGTCGGCATATATCGTTTGTGTAGCAGCCAGCATCAGTGCAAGCGTTAAGATAATCTTGCTGACGTAGCGCGTTGCTGACGATAAAATATAATTATGCATAAATGTTCATTGTGAATTAACTTGCAGACAAAACTGAAAATGTGACAGGACGCACTGCCTGTCACATTATGTCAAAATGATTTTCAGCCGACATTATATCAGCCTGATGTTAGTGCTGTTTTAGCGTAACACCTTGAATGTCTTAGAACCGCCGTTGTAAGAAACCTTTACAACATAAGTGCCTGAAGGCAGAGATGACAGGTTGAATGCTTCTCCCTGGCCGCCTTTCATTACGAGGTTGCCGCCAACGCCATATATTTCAGCGCTGTTGTATTCGCCGTTTACGTACAGAGTTCCGCCCTTGCGGTAGTCGATGCTTACATCGCTCTTTACAGCCTCAGGCTTAGATATGCCGGTAGCTCCTTTTGAAACGATCATAGCGGGGCAGTTTACAACACCGAAACCAATGTCTATAGTCTCGCCGCCGGCGAGAACCTTTCCGTCAGTGCTGCAGTCGAGAAGTGAATACATGCCGCCTGCCGGAACAGCCTGTGCCTCGCCGTTTTCGTCATAGGCAACAGACGGACCGAATTTATATCCGCCTCCTGCGCAAGTAACTAGCTGGTCGAAATATACGATGCTGCCGTCGGCCTTTACGCTAAAGTATTTGTACACGTCAGAGCCGTCAAGGAAGTAGCCGTACATGTTTCCTTCTGCGTCGATGCTGCAAAGTATTCCTCCGTTGAATGTATTTGTTTCAGGGTCGTCGCAGCTGAACACGTTGTATAGCTTGCCGTCTTTGATGTATGCAGGATTCTGTCCGCCGTTTTCAGCAGTATTGACACCTACAACGGTGTTGCCGTCTTCACTGATGCCGTACACATAGAAGGTGTTTATTCCGAGGTCGTCATAAACCTTCTTTATTTCGTTGTTCTCCCATACGACAGGCAGCAACTTAACTTTCTCAATGCCGAAGTCTTCGTCAATCTCACCTGTTGATACATAAACCTGTCCGGCCATATATTTTCCGTCAGATGAAACGGCACGTACACAGTTGATTGTGCGCATAGAGTTAAATTCGTTCGACTGGTCAGAAGAATAATTCTCAGGTACAGGTAACAGTTTCCATCCTCCGTCAAGCGTAAATGTAGCAGGCCATTGTCTTACATAAGTCTCACCTGTCAGCAGCGAGTCAACGCTACCTGCCATAAGTCCGTCGTTGGTTACGTCATTAAGAGTTGAATATCCTCTTGAAGGATCCCAGGCCATATTGATGACGTCTGGTGCGTCAGCACTCCAGTAGTAGCTCGTCATCGAAATCTGATCATCTGCGCCAACTGCATATTTGCCATTGTTTGACACATGATTAAATACACCGCAAACCGGTGTTTCATAGCCTTCGATTATGAAAACTGCATCGTTAAAGTTGTAAAGGGTTGCCTCTTCTTGGGCTGATGCACCGCAAGCTAAACTTGCCATTGCTGCTAAAAGTAGTAATTTTTTCATAAGCACTTTAGTTGGTTTTTAATTTGCATAGATTTGCAGCAACAAGAATATAAAACTTATGTGCTGCTCTTAGTTTCTGTTTGCAATGATACAAAATTATTTTATAAGAGTAATGATTATTTGTAATAAATATGATAAAATTAAATTATTTTAATAAATATGCTTAATTTATAAGATGTGGCGATTTTATGATATCTAGACGATATATGGCGTAAAATAAAAACAAAATGATTGAATTAGTATTTTTGATGATACAAAAATAAAGATATTTTTAGATGGTAATAATATGCAGGAGGCGCAAATAAGTGTTAATAATACATTAATCACAGGCATGTATGGGGCAAGCAAAAGTGATGCCAAAGATGAATATATATAAATGCTATTTAACATATCGCAGGCGTGTTTGGTGGTTTACATATAAAATATCGACTTTTGTATATAATTGTATGGTGATAATTCATGCTTTAAAATAGAAAGATTTACATTATTTTGCATGCCTTTATTCTATATGTTACCTTTTTCACGCTGTGCCGTGAAGGGCATTTGCTATATTTTTTTGAATATAATTTTTTTTGTGAAGCCGTCGGTTTGTGAGTTGTTGCTTTGGCTTCTCATATCAGTTTCCGGGTGAAGTGTGGTCATGTCAAGATTTTTTATCTGTGTAATGCCCGGTAAGGTTCTGGCAAAGGGGGCTGACACCTTATATTATGGAAAAAATAAACCTTGTCGATACAATGATTATTTTTTGATTTTAATTTGATGGTGACTGATATTTTGTTATCTTTGCAAGACAAAATTTTGGAAAAATGGGACAAAAGGGATTAATATCTGTTTCAACGTTTTCGGTTGCTAAGGAATATAACTTCAGCCGTATTGACGATGATATTATATTGTTCGACAATTTTGGAAAATTGCCGGTCCCGTGTGAGCCGAGCCGCAACATGGGATTGATTATCGGACTATGCCTGCAGGGCAGCTTCCGCTATACTGCCGACACCGTAGAACAGTGTGTGCATGCAGGTGAGGCCATGATTATACACGAAGGTCAGGTTGTTGACAACTATCAGAGGAGCGACGATGTTGAGGGAATAGCCATCATGATGTCTTACGATTTCTTTCATGAGATTGTTAAGGGCTTTCATGAGCTGTCTTCTCTGTTTCTTTTCTCGCGCAGTCATCCTGTATTCATGCTTCAGCCCGACGAGGTTAAAGATGTGGTCGACTATTTCACAATGATAAAGAATAGGGTTGACGACGGCAGCAGGCCTTTCCGCCGTGATGTGGTCAGGATGCTCATATCTGCCATGATTTACGACCTTAGCAATGCCATATACAGAATACAGCTCAGGTCAGACAAGAAGCCCACGCGTGCCGAAGCCATATTCTCTGACTTTATCCGTCTGGTAGAGCAGAACTACCGCTCGGAGAGAAGGGTGGGATGGTATGCCCATGAGATGTGCATAACAGCCAAGTATCTTTCAGAGACGGTGAAGATGGTTAGCCGCCGCACTCCTAACGACTGGATAGACAACTACGTTGTGATGGAGCTGCGTGTCTAGCTGAAGAACACGACAAAGAGCATAAAGGAGATATCGCAGGACATGTGCTTCCCGAACCAGTCGTTCATGGGAAAATATTTCAAGGAGCATGTCGGCATGTCGCCCATGTCCTACCGTAAGTCGTAATGGACAGGCGGCCGACGGCCGCCTGCATGGCTTTGTCCTACTTGCCTGCAGCGCTTGTTTCTTAATTCGAATATGTTGAAAATCTACTTAAAACCAATCATTACTTATATTCTTGCGGCCTCATTCTTGCTTGCGGCCACGGCTTCGTCTTGTTTTTCGCAGCCATACTGCAAGGTCAGGACGTTTACCATTGATGACGGACTTCCTGCCAACAACATATCGGAGTTTGGGCTTTCGGACGATGGCATGATGTGGGTTTCAACATGGAACGGACTATGTAATTACGACGGCTATAAGTTCAGCCGTTTCCGCGAGCACTTCGGTGCGGGCCAGGTGCTTACTTCCAACCGCCTTAAGTTTATCCGTCCAAACTCCTGCGGCGACATCTGGTGTTCCACCTATGACGGCAAGGCCTATCTGTTCGACTGCACAACATGCCGCTATATTGACCTCGACGTGCTTGTCGGCAACAAGGTCAGACATAAGTTTCCGGTGCGCAACATTATATCGCTGCCCAACGGCCATGCATGGGTACTTGGCGACGGCAACATTAACTTGCGCATAGATGAGGGCAAGATAAAGAACCACGGCGGCGTAAGTCTTATCGACACGCGTAAGACTATATATCGGGGGCCTATACGAAAAGTAATGGCCGACGGAAACGGGCGCGAGTGGGTGTTTGCCGACAACGGCGTAGGGCTTTACGGCAGCAAGGTGCTTCTTCCTTTCAAGTTTGAGTATATGTGCCATGTGGGGCGCAATGTCTATTTCGCATCGCGCGACGGCCGCTTCGGCGTTTATTCCGACCGGCTGCGCATGATCAGCGTTCCAGCACCGGTAACAAAGATAAACGGCATGTTCCGCTTCGGTTCCGACAAGCTTGCCTTGGCCTGTGACAAGGGGCTGCTCGTGTTCAGCACTCGCACGTCAGGTTTTCGTCTTGTGTCCGTTCAGCATCCTTCGCAGCCGTCTGCAGATGTGAAGAAGGTGTTTACCGACAGTCGGGGCCGTGCCTGGGCATTTTCTTCAGGACCGGGTGTTAGTCTTGTTTCGCCAGACGGAAGCAGCGTTCGATGGCTTCAGTCGGAAGCAGACGGATGGATGGGCACCACGAGCCGTTATCCTGTTTTTCATGAAGACGACAACCACACGGTGTGGGTGATACCCAACGGCGGCGTATTCTCTTATTATGATGAAGCCCGCGGATGTCTCGTTCCTTACAATCTTAATGCCGAAAACAGCAACCGTCTGCCCGTAAGCTACATCCTGAAATATAAGAAGGACGCGCAGAACAACCTTTGGTTTACGGGCAATCATAATCTTACGCTTGTTAATTTTAACTATTATCGCTTCAAGTTTACCCCCACGGTGCGCGATGCCGACGTGCGCTCGGTGATGAAAGACCGCAGCGGACGGATATGGACAGGCATGCACAACGGCTATGTAACCGTTACCGATGCCGTAAGCCGCAGGATGATGTATCTCTCGCCTGACGGCCGGCTGACCGGTGTGCCGGTGCGTCTTACCGACGAAGGCGTGTACGCTCTGCGCGAAGACCGCTACGGCAATGTGTGGATTGGCACCAAGGGCCGCGGCATATATGTGCTGTATGGAGGCCGTGGCGGAAACGGATTGGCACATTATGCCAGGAGCTACACCGACAAATGGTCGCTGAGTTGCGACAGCATATACGACTTCTGCGAAGACGACGCCGGCCGTATGTGGGTGGCCACTTATGGAGGAGGCATCAACATTGCAGCCATGAAGCCCGGCGGCAGCATGGCATTCATCAACGGCAACAACGTGATGACGCCCTTCAAGGACAAGGCTTACAACCGCATGCGCCGCATATCAGCCGCCCCCGGCGGAATAATGGTGGCGTCAACGTTCGGCGGCATAGTTACCATGTCGCATCGTGTAGACAAGTTTTCGTCGATGCGATATTACTATACGACGCACATTCAGGGCGACACCACGTCGCTGCTTGCCTCCGACGTGCTCAACACTTATGTCAGCAGGTCGTCGGGTCGGATATATGCCACCACCATGGGCGGCGGCTTTCAGGTTGCACAGGTGTCAAGTCTGCTTCGCGACAACATCCCGTTCAGGCGCGTTGAGGGCATAGAGCATGAGGAAGGCACCATACAGGCTGTTGTCGAAGACGCAGCGGGCAATCTGTGGCTTGTGCGCGAGAGCAGTCTCGACAAGCTGTATCAGAAGACCGGTCAATATGAGATTTACGGCTCTAACGACTGGGAAGAAGACATCGGCTTCACCGAAGCTCAGCCCTATGTGTCGTCACGTGGAGGCGAGATTTTCCTCGGTGTCATCGGTGGTTACCTGTCGTTCCGTCCCGGTCAGATAAAGAAGAGCCGCTACAAGCCCATGATAGTGTTCAGCGGTGTGCAGTTTCAGGGCGAGCAGCAGATAACGCCTATACTCGGCAAGACCGTGCTCGAGATTCCGGCAGGCGAGCGCAACGCCATTGTCTACTTCTCGGCACTCGACTACGACGGCAATCGCCTGATACGCTATGCCTACAGGATAAAGGAGCTCGACAGCGAGTGGAGCTACACGGGCATGAGTCACAGTGCGTCGCTGAGCCACATTCCCGCAGGAAAATACACGCTCGTGGTGAAGAGCACCAACTCCGACGGCGTGTGGACCGACAACGCCCGCGAGCTTAAGATATATGTTCATCCCACATTCTGGGAGACAGGCTGGGCCATGCTCCTGTATGTGCTTGTTGGCCTTTCCGTCATATTCTCGCTGTTCTACGTGTGGCGCCTGCGCAGCAACGTTGCAATGGAAAAGCGGCTCAAGGAGCGCCAGCTGCGCTTCTTCACGGGCATATCCCATCAGTTGCGCACCCCTCTGACGCTCATCGACGGCCCCGTTGGTCAGGTGCTGAGCGAGGAACCGCTGTCGGCCAAGGCCCGTACATATCTCGAATTTGTGAAGAAAAACTCCGTGCGCATGCTCGAACTCGTGAACAAGTCGCTCGACCTGAAGAAGCTCGATGCCGCTGCCGACGATGTGGATGCAGCGCCACAAAATTCCGATGAAATGGCCGTTTCTGACAATATGCCGCAGTCTGCTGCCACCGTAAGCGGTCTCGACTTTGCTTCAGGACGCATCACCGTGCTCGTGGTTGAAGACAACGTAGAGCTGCGCTACTTCCTTGTAAGCAGTCTTTCGTCGAGCTACAATGTGTTTGAGGCACGCAACGGGCAGGAAGGACTCGAGATGGCGCAGAGCCGCCAGCCCGACTTCATCATCACCGACATCATGATGCCCGTGATGGACGGCATGACAATGATACGCAAGATAAAGGCATGCCCCGACACATGTCATATACCTATAGTGGTGCTGTCGGCCCGAACCGCCATCAACTACCGCATAGAAGGTCTTAACGAGGGCATCGACGACTATATAACCAAGCCTTTCAGCGTGTCTTACCTGAAGTCGCGTGTCGACAACATCATACGCCAGCGCCGCCAGCTTCAGCAGGCATACGTCAGCAAGCTCAATGCCGCGGGCGACGGCCACCTTATATATAAGGCCGACTCACCGGGCATTGCCGATGCCGACAAGGAGTTTGCACGCCGGCTTGTCGACTATCTCGAGCCGCACATATCCGATCCCGAACTCAAAATAGACGACATAACCAAGGCCATGGCCCTTAGCCGCACCGTGTTCTACGGCAAGGTGAAGTCGCTCTTCGGCATGTCGCCCATCGACTTCGTGCGCCACATGCGCATCCTCAGGGCAGAGCGGCTGATAGTTGAGAGCCGCATGTCGTTCTCGGAGATTGCCTATTCAGTAGGCTTTACCGACCCGAAATACTTCGGCCGCACGTTCAAGGCCAAGACCGGCATGACGCCGTCCGACTATCGTAAAAAATATTCGCAGCGCGGCTGATTTGCAGCGTTTTCAGCCTATGTTGGTATCGCCGCTGTAACTGTCTGATAATAAGCGCGTTGCAAAAGGCCGTCTTTTACCTTCTAAAAGAAGGCCTTTTGCGTGCCAAAACATGCCCTTTTGCATTGTAAAACGTGGCCTTTTACAAAACCCTTGCTCGTTATGTTATATGCCGTCCGCCATTTTCCGCATAATCTCAGCAGTATTTCCGCACACCAACAATACGCCCGAAATCAGGCGTTTATAGGCCCGAAATGATGAAAAGTCCACCTTTCTAAACAATTTTTATCCCATTTCATCGGTAAATAAGAACTATCTTTGTCGCCGAAATCTACGTCAAACTATCTACGAAATTTATAACCTTAAAAAATAACTTACACTTATGAACCTTTTTAAATCTACGCTTTTAGCAGCCGGTATGCTGGTATCAACGTCGATGATGGCCATAAAGGTGCACACCATCGGCGACTCAACGATGGCCACATACAGCGAGTCGACAACCGTTACGCGCGGCTGGGGACAGATGTTCCAGCAGTTTTTCACCGACGCTGTAACGGTGAACAACCGTGCCAAGAGTGGCGCGAGCAGCAAGAGTTTCTATGAGGAGGCCGCCTACTGGGAGTCGGTCAAGAAGCAGATACAGCCCGGCGACTACGTGCTGATACAGTTTGCACACAACGACGAGAAGAACGACGGCATGGACGGCGACGAGGTTAAAGCCTACTACGAGAGCATAGGCGACCAGGCCAAGGCCGATGCCACCGACTATCGCGGCACCACTGCCAGCGGAACCTATAAGGAATATCTGCGCAAATATGTTGAAGAGACACGTGCCCTCGGTGCCACTCCGGTGCTCGTAGGCGCCATCTGCCGCAAATATTTCACGGGCAGCACCATCCGCCGCAACGGCCGTCACGACCTGGGCGACGACTTCTCGCTGCTCACTGCATCGGGCATCAAGGAGGGAAACAAGGTTGGCGAGGACGACCATACATACGACTATCCCTATCAGATGCGCTTGGTTGCCGATGAAATGGGCGTTTCTTATATCGACCTGACCACCGCAACGAAGGAACTCTACGAAAGTTACGGCGACGCCAAGGCCAACGAACTGCTCTTCGACGGCGACGGCAGCACCCACACTTCGGCCATGGGAGCCACTCTGATTGCGCGCCTCTGCGCACAGCTCCTGCAGAAGCAGGGCATCCTGACCGAGTATATCAACCTGACGAGCGACCTCAGCGTCAATCCGTCGAAGGCCGACCTCGGTGAGGCTTACAAGGGACAGACCGTTGTAAAGGAGTTTCAGATCAGCGGCTTCGACCTTCAGCCGGCCGAAGGCAACGTAACCATTACGGCAAGCAAGGGCCTGCAGGTGTCTGCCGACGGCGAGAGCTATTCGGGCAGCATCAGCATGAGCTATAAGGAAGGCAACATGATCGGCACGTTCTACGCACGCTGCGAGTTTGCCGAAGAAGGCCCCATTAACGAAGAAATAACCGTAACCAGCGGCGACAAGACCATCACCATACCCGTTACAGGCACAAGCATCGTGCTCGAGGGCGGCGTGCCCGTTCAGGCATACTGGCGCCTTGAGAAAGACGATGAATGCGAGGTTACAGGTCCGATGAACACTCTCGGACAGTCGTACAGCGGCATGACGCTTCAGAAATATTCTGCACCCAACACTAACACCACATGGCCCGAGTGGACAGGTTTCGACGCATCACGCAAGACACAGCGCAATGTCATCGAGGGCGAAAGCTGGCCTGCCGGTGAAATCGACGAAGTTTCAACCCGCTATATCGAATTTGCCGTTCAGCCTGCAAAGGGCACCACGCTCAAGGTTGACTCTATGTCGATGTTCGTATGCGGCTGCGGCGGCAACGGCATGTGCTGCAAGATATACTATTCGAAGGAAGAAAACTTCGCCAATCCTGTAAACATCTTCGAGATGAAGAGCATGCCCGCCAACAACATGCAGTATGTATGCTCAATGCCGGTGCTGTCGGTCAACGAGGGCGAAACTCTCCGCATACGCGTTTATCCCTGGTATAACAATGCCGCAACAGGCAAGACCATCTGTCTGAGCGACGTTACGATACACGGCATCGCCGTCGACTCTACCACAGGCATCAGCTCAGAGCTGACACAGAATGCCGCTCCCGTGCGCACGGTTTACTACGGCACAGACGGCACAATGCGCCAGGACATGCGTCCCGGACTTAACATCGTTAAGAAGGAATATGCCGACGGAAAGGTTGAAACAACTAAAATTCTATATTAAAACAATCAGTAAACAATTATGAAAAGCGTAAAAATCAGCTTATGCGGCTTGCTCGTCATTCTGTCGTCGCTGTGCTTCCCGACCGGTGCCCTGGCGCAGACGGAAGCTAAGCTCGCAGAATGGACATTTGCAAGCGGCTATGACAAAACCGACGTAGACGGCAAGACGGTCTACGTGCCCAACAGCAACGAGTGGGCAGAGATAAGTGCAACATGGTTTAAAGACCAGGCACCTTACTTCTATCCAAACGTATTCGAGGGCGAACAAGGCAGCTACATGCTGTCGGCACAGTCGGAGTCAAGATACTGGCAGGTATCTGACAGCAACGGCGACAAGGTGATGCGCATTGAGAACAGCGAGGCAAACAACATCACCGACTACACCGATGCCTCGCAGCACAATGTATATTATGAGGTGTCTTTCCCCACAAAGGGCTACAAGAACATCTCTCTTACCTATGCCATAGGCTACGGCGGCAACGCTGAGGCAGCCATCGAGGCCGTGTTCTCAACCGACGGCGGCGAGACATGGATTGATGCCGGCAAGGGCACCACAGCCCCCAACTGGTGGATATACAATGAAAACACCGTGAAGCTGTCAGCCAACAACAAGGACAAGGTGATAGTACGTCTCATAGCCGGCAACGGACTGGTGAGTAACTGGAACCTGAAGCAGCTCACTGTGAGCGCCGAAAAGGACGAAAGCTCACAGGGCATCAGTGCCAAGGATGCCACAGTGGCATGGCCTTTCAACGAAGGTGCGTCTAATCCCACCTCTGCCGAGGCTTCTGTTCCCGAGGCTCTGTCGTCTACAGGCTACACTCTCGGCAGCAAACTTACGCTCAACGGCACACAGAAGTGTGACCCTGAGGTGATGTCAAAGCTCGAACCCACAGAGAAAATCAACAACGCTCTGGACGAAAACTCGTTTATCAGCTTTGCCGTTGTGCCCAAGAAAGGCATCAATTTCACACCTAAAAAGATTACGTTCAACGCTGCAAAATGTGGTACAAGCGGCGGTACAATGGACATCTATGCCGTAAGCGGCGACCAGAAAGTGGCCATTGCATCGAATGTAAATCCTGAAAGAAACCCGGCTTTCTCAAGCTACGACTACGACCTGTCGCAGCTCGGAACGCTCAACGACAAGCTCGAGATATTCATTTATGTATATAACCTCAACGCAGGCAAGCAGCTCGCCATCAACAACGTAAGCATCACTGCCGACTTTGAGGGCACTCCTGTTGCCGTTCCCGTATACACCCTGTCGGTTAAGTCGGGCATGGAAGGTGCCGGCAACGTATCTTCTAATCCTTCGGGAACAGAGTTCGACGAGGGCACAAGCATCACTGTTACTGCCACAGAGAACTTCGGATATCACTTCCAGTCGTGGAACAACGACAAGGGTGAGGTGGTTTCTACCGAAAATCCCTATACGTTCGAGATTTCAGAGAACACATCGCTCACTGCCGTTTACACCAAAAACAACGTTTATGCGCTCAACCTCACACTTGAAGGCGGAGCCAACACCAACCTCGTTCAGTTCAGTCCTGAGGGCAATGTCGTTGACGGCGTTCACTATTATGAGGAAGGAACCGACGTGAAGCTCACTGTTCTCAACAACCGCATTCTGACATTCACCAACTGGGAAGACAACTCTACCGATGCAGTGCGCGAGATAAGCATGGACGGCGACAAGCAGGTTACTGCCACATTCTCTTGCGCTGACTATATCGTAGGATGGGACCTTTACAGCGATACTCCTGCCAAGGAGCGCGCTGCCGACTATAAGGCTGAGAGCGACAACGCCGGACTGCTGTCGCTGCGCAATGCCGAGGGCCTCACTTCTTCATGGCTCGCATGCGGATCAGAGAAGGGCGGACAGAACGGCAAGTATGCCGCACGCGTGTGGAGAGATCTCAGCGAGAAGTATTATTTCGAGATTTCGTTCTCTACAAAAGAATATTCTAACATCAAGCTTTCGGCTGCCGTGGGTGACGACTTCAACGCTCACAGCATTGTAAATGCCGAATACAGCATTGACGGACAGACATACACTAAGTTTGGCACATACACTCTGCCTTACCGCGCATGGGCAGAAGGCGAGTTCGACCTGCCTGCCGACGCTGCCGGACAAGACCGCGTTTACATACGCTTCATGCCTGATTGGACTTCAGAGCTCGTGGGCAGCGAGAGCAACCTCGACGGAACTGCCGTTGCAGAAATATTTGTGCTGGCTGACAGAAACATCGTTGACGACGGCGAGGCGCCCAAACTGGTGTCTACACTTCCTGCCGATAAGGCTAAGGACGTTACGGCCAACGGTTCTGTGATACTTACATTCAACGAGAAAGTTGTGGCTGCCGCCAACGACGGAAAGGCAACTCTCGACGGTGAGGAGATTGTTCCTACCGTAAGCGGAAAGACAGTTGTATATAAATATACAGGTCTGAAATATTCTACTGACTATACGTTCACACTGCCTGCCGGAGCCATTGAAGACCGCACGGGCAACGCCTTCGAGGGCGTAAGCCTCACCTTCACCACAATGGAGCGCAAGCAGCCCGAGGCACGTGTTTACGATGCTGTGGTTGCACAGGACGGAACAGGCGATTATACAACCGTGCAGGCTGCCGTAGACGCAGCTCCCGAGGGACGCGTAAAGCCGTGGCTCATCTTCATCAAGGAAGGTGTTTACAAGGAGCATGTAGATGTGCCTGAATCGAAGCCTTATCTCCATTTCATCGGACAAGACCGCAACAAGGTGTCTATCAGCGACGATAAGCTGTGCGGAGGCGACAATGCGTTGCATGTAGACGTAGGCGCTACATTCGTGGCACGTGCCGAGAACCTCTACTTCGAGGGCATAAGCTTCGTAAACTCTTATGGCGTTGAGCAGAATGCCGGACCTCAGGCTCTGGCCCTTAACACCAAGAACGACCGTCTTGTGTTCAACAACTGCGGCATGTACAGCTATCAGGACACATGGATTACGCCGAGCGACTCTCACTGCCGTGCTTATGTCAAGAACTGCTTCATAGAGGGTGCGGTAGACTTTATCTACAACAACGGCGACTATTATTTCGACGGCGACACGCTCAACATCGTGCGCAAGGACGGAGGATACATCGTTGCTCCGTCGCACAACAGCGACTCTAAGTGGGGCTATGTGTTCATGAACAACGTGATTACCGCTCCCGGCGTGCCTTCAGAAACTTCTGTATGGCTCGGACGCCCGTGGCACGACCAGCCCAAGACCGTGTTCATCAACACCAAGGCTGAGGTTACCATACCTGCCACCGGATGGTATGAGACAATGGGTGCAATACCGGCTATCTTTGCCGACTACAACACCGTTGACGGCGAAGGCAACCCCGTAGACCTGTCACAGCGCCGCAGCTATTACTACTATTATGCCGACGACGACAAGACTCAGAAGGTGGAGGGATATGCAAAGAACTCTCTGACCGACGAAGAGGCAGCACAATACACTGTTAAGAACGTGCTTTCAGGCGACGACAACTGGCAGCCGGAGATTATCACAGAGGCATGCGACGCTCCTGTTCCGGTAATCAGCAAGTCTGAGCAGACCATCACATGGGATGCCGTGCCTTACGCTATCTGCTACGTTATAACCAAGAACGGCAGCGTGGAAGGATTCACCACTGCCACATCTTGCAGCTATACTGACGGCGATGAATATCTTATTCAGGCTGTCAACGAGTATGGCGGACTGAGCAAGGCCGGAAAGGCATCTGAAGGAACTGTAGGCATCGACGGCGTTGAGGCCGGTCAGGCCGTAACCGTTACAGGCATCTATTCTGCCGACGGTGTTAAGCTCAACACCTACCGCAAGGGTGTCAACATCGTTACAGGCAAGACTGCCGACGGCAAGGTGGTTTCAAAAACTATCGTGAAGTAAATTTGTCTGGCTTTTATTTATGGTGAGGCCCCGCCTGGAACTGCTGTCCGGCGGGGCCTTCTTTTTGCCTTTTTATTTTAATGTGCCTTATATTCTGTTATCCGAAAGTTTTTTATGTCATCGGCTGTTGACGCATTCTTTGATGTTAATTCTGTTTCAGAGCGTACTGCATTTATTGCTGTATATATGAAAAACGTCCGTGATTCTGATGTCAGAAACACGGACGTCTATATCTTTTACGGCCTTTATCATATCATCCCTGCCTTGTGCAGCTCGGCAACGGTGGCTTCGAGTTCGGCATACCACTCCTCGCCGAAACGGCGTGTCAGCGGCTCTTTCAGAAATTTATACACGGGCAGTCCCAGTTCCTTGCCTTTGGCGCGTGCAGCCTCGCAGATGCTCCAGCGGTGATAGTTGAGGCCGGTCAGACCGTTGGAAAGTTTCTTTTCGCGGATAGGGTAGAGAGCGCAGCTTATGGGCTTGCAGAACTCTGTCTTGCCGGCGCGGTGAGCCTTTTCTAAGGCGCACAGGCAGCAGCCGTTTTCGTAGCATGTAAACACGCAGTCCTTGCCGTTGACAATGCTCGTTACGAGTTCGCCTTCCGGGTCGATGTCCGCCACGCCCTGCTGGTCTATCACGGCCTGTGCGTTGGCCGAAAGGTCGGTCCACACCGTGTCGAGCGAATCCTCAATACCGCCTATCTCGTCCATCGTTACAGGCGCTCCGGCGTCGCCTTCAATGCAGCATTCGCCCTTGCAGGCATCGAGGTCGCAGCAGAACTGCTCTGTTATAATGTCGGGCGACACAAGCACGTCGCCTACCTGTATTATCGGTAAATCCATATTCGTTGTCTATTGTGATATAATGTCGTTTTTTCACCATTTTATCGGCTCCATGCCGTGCTGCTGCAGATACTGGTTGGTCAGGCTGAAGTGGTGGTTGCCGAACCATCCGCCGCGGTTGGCCGACAGCGGCGACGGGTGGACAGACTGCAGTATCAAGTGGCGCGAGTTGTCTATGAGCTGTGCCTTGCTGCGGGCATAACCGCCCCAGAGGATGAACACCAGGTTGTCTCGGTCTCTGCTCAGTGCGCTGATAGTAGCGTCGGTGAACTCCTCCCAGCCGCGCCGCTGGTGACTTCCGGCAGCATGTTCGCGCACGGTCAGCGTGGCGTTTAGCAGCAGCACGCCCTGCTGTGCCCAGCGCACAAGGCTTCCGCTCTGCGGCATAGGCGTGCCCAGGTCGTTCTCAATCTCTTTGAATATGTTGATAAGCGAGGGCGGAAACGGCACGCCGTCGCTCACCGAGAAGCACAGTCCCTCAGCCTGCCGCGGCTCGTGGTAGGGGTCTTGTCCGAGTATCACCACCTTAACCTTGTCGAACGGGCACAGGTTGAAGGCGTTGAAGATAAGTCGTCCCGGCGGATAGCACGTATGGTTGCGGTATTCGTCGTGTACAAAGTTGATAAGATTGGCAAAGTAAGGCTTTTCAAACTCACCTCCAATATGCTGTTTCCACGACTCTTCTATCTTTACGTCCATAATTCAAAGTGTAATTTTTAACCAATGCAAAAATACATATTTTTCTTTGAAAGTCAAATTTTTGCGCCAATCTTTGTGCCGTCGCCTTTTGTTCAACATCTCTTTATTCCGGCAGATTAGAATATCTGATTGAATGTTGATAATGGATAAACGAAATCAAGAATGATTACCATGAGTGTAATTACGGTATCGGGCTTGTGCTATGCGACGGGATAGCCCGAAGGGCTTCATTTCCGTAACCGTGGGTGCCGTAGCAATGCGAAGGCCACCCACGGACTGACAACGTGCAATTTTACAAGCACCCGTAGTGGTGCTACTTTGCGACATTTTAGTAACCTCATATAAAATAGCACCGCTTCGGGTGCTTGTTTTAATGTGGTCGGTTGTCCGTGGGTGGCACACCCACGGTTACTAAGGTGTAGCCCTTCGGGCATCCATGAGCGCTGTCAGTCCTATATTTATGTTTTTGTAGATTTTCCTTGGCTCATAGATTGATGTTTAACCCCGGTCCTTGTCCGGACTTGTTTTGGCTAAATGTGGTATAAAAAGTTTTTGCAGAAAACTCGTCACTCGTCACATCTCTATGTAAAGTACTGTAAATATGTTACTTATGGTGTGACGAGTTGAAAAGGCAACTCGTCACATGTCTGCTAAAATCCTGCTTGAAGTCAACTGGAATCAGAAGTTTACAGTGGATTTTCTCTGAGTGTGATGAGTTGAATTTCCAACTCGTCACGCTTTAATCATCTGTCATACAGAGAGTTAAGGCTAGATGTGACGAGTGATGAGTTTCTTATAAAAACTTTTTTATTTATATCTTTATCGTTAAACTTCTGATTCCGGTTGACCTGTAAGCAGATCTTTCCATGATTAAAGTTGACTAGGGTAAAATTCACATCTGTTATCGTCCGAATTATGCTCTTCTAGTTATAATTTGCAATATGCCACCTTTTGCTTTCTGAAAAGCCACCTTTTACAGTGTAAAAGCATGCCTTTTGCATCATAAAATGTATGCTTTTGGGGAAATATTCGGTTTGATTCTGAAGGGGTAAATGCAAGTTGACGATGTCTGTATAAAAATAAAGGGACGGGCATTTTTTGCCCGTCCCTTTATTTCATTATATTTTCCTGCTGACTGTTCAGCCGGAATGTTATTACTTGTTGTCCTCGATGAGGTTTTCGCCTGTCATGTCAGACGGCTGCTCCAGACCCATGATGTGGAGGATTGAAGGAGCAACGTCGGCCAGACGGCCGTCCTTTACGGTTGCGCTGTTGTTGTCTGTAACGTAGATGAACGGAACAGGGTTCAGCGAGTGAGCTGTGTTAGGTGTGCCGTCCTCGTTGATTGCGTTGTCGGCATTTCCGTGGTCAGCTATGATGATTGCCTCATATCCGTTGGCCTTGGCAGCCTCGATAACGTCCTTTACGCAGTTGTCTACGGCGTGAACGGCCTTGGCAATGGCGTAGTAAACGCCGGTGTGGCCTACCATGTCGCCGTTGGCAAAGTTGACAACGATGAAGTCATACTCCTGAGTGTTGATGGCGCCAACCAGCTTGTCCTTAACCTCGTATGCGCTCATTTCAGGCTTCAGGTCGTATGTTGCAACCTTTGGAGAAGGAACCAGGATGCGGTCCTCGCCCTCGAATGCAGCCTCGCGTCCGCCGTTGAAGAAGAATGTTACGTGAGCATACTTCTCTGTCTCGGCTGTGTGCAGCTGTTTCTTGCCCTGCTTGCTCAGATATTCGCCCAGGGTGTCCTGTACGTTCTCTTTCGGGAAGAGGATGTGAACGCCCTCGAACGATGCGTCATACGGAGTCATGCAGTAATACTGCAGGTTCTTTATCGTGTGCATGCCTTCCTCCGGCATATCCTGCTGTGTGAGCACCTGTGTAAGCTCCTTTGCGCGGTCGTTGCGGAAGTTGATGAAGATTACAACGTCGCCCTCCTGTATAGTGCCGTCAACGCTGGCGTTGCTTATAGGCTTGATAAACTCGTCGGTAACGCCTTCAGCGTAGCTCTCTTCCATGGCCTTAACCATGTCGGTAGCCTTCTTGCCCTTACCTTCAACGATAAGGTCGTAAGCCTCCTTTACGCGGTTCCAGCGCTTGTCGCGGTCCATTGCGTAGAAGCGTCCTACGATGCTTGCTATGTGGGCGTCGTTCTTCTCGCACTGCTCAGTCAGCTCCTTGATGAAGCCGGCACCGCTCTTCGGGTCGGTGTCGCGTCCGTCCATGAAGCAGTGAACGTATGTATTCTTCAGTCCGTATTCTTTTGATATCTCGATGAGCTTGAACAGGTGGTCGAGTGAAGAGTGCACTCCGCCGTTGCTGGTCAGACCCATCAGGTGCAGCTTCTTGCCGTTGTCGCGGGCATAGCTGTATGCGTTAACTATTTCGGGGTTGTTAAGTATTGAGCCGTCCTTGCATGCGCGGTTAATCTTAACCAAGTCTTGATAAACGATGCGTCCTGCACCGATGTTGAGGTGTCCCACCTCAGAGTTACCCATTTGTCCGTCAGGCAAACCTACATCCTCGCCTGAAGCCTGCAGCTGTGAGTGAGGGCTTACGGCGTAAAGATAATCCAAATAAGGCGTCGGTGTGTTGAAAATTACGTCTCCTGCGCCATGCTTTCCGATACCCCATCCGTCGAGTATCATCAATAATGCTTTTTTTGCCATAGTTTATATTATATAATGTAAGAATTCCGGCGCAAAGTTACTAAGTTTGTCGTTAACAGCAAAATGCGTAAAGAGGTTTTTTGAAAATTCACAATTTACAATTGGCAAATGCTGAATTTTGTTTCATAATTCACTGCGCGTAACTTGGTCCGTCCATCCTCATTACAATTATTGTATGTTTGTTGCCATACCGGTCCGTAAGGCAGTATCCGTACCAGTCATTTTATTATGTTTCAAATGTATGCCTTTTCTTGTCATGCGCGTATATTTTATTCTTTTATATGTCTGTTGGCAAAAACAAAATTTTATATTTGCATCTGGCAGACGTGCAGTGAGGCATGGGGCGTGCCTGCCATGATGGAAGCAGGTGCTGACAATAAGAGATTTAAAAAACAAAAACATACAAATATTATGAAAACATTTTTAGCATTAATTACGGCTGGTCTGATGGGTGCAACGTGTGCCTGTGCGCAAGACGTAGCCGGCTCGGAATGCTGCCGGCGTGGCACGAAGGACAACGTCCAGGCAGTGAGAACATTCACGAACACAGGCAATCCGCTTGTGAAAGACAAGTTTACGGCCGACCCTGCCCCTATGGTTCATGACGGCAGGCTGTATCTCTATGTAGGCCATGATGAGTATTATGACGGTCAGGACACGGCTTCAGGCGGAAAAGAGTTTAACATAACCGAGTGGCTCTGTTATTCTACTGCTGACATGCAGACATGGACGGACCATGGTGCTGTGCTCAGTCCTGCCGACTTCAGCTGGGCTGTAGGCGAGGCATGGGCGTCACAGGTTATAGAGAAAGACGGCAAGTTTTATTTCTTTACCACGGTGCAGGCCGGTGCGCCATATACGGGCAAGGCTGTTGGAGTGGCTGTTGGCGACTCGCCTGTAGGTCCGTTCAAGGATGCGATAGGCAAGCCGCTGGTGTGCGACACGATGACGTCAAACGGCGAGCGCGGCTGGTGGAACGACATCGACCCAACGGTGCTTGTAGACGATAAGGGCCAGGCATGGCTCTGCTGGGGCAATGGTACGTGCTTCATGGCAAAGCTGAAGCCCGGCATGACAGAGCTTGACGGCGAAATACAGGTGATTGATCTTCCGAAATACATGGAAGGTCCGTGGCTGCACAAGCGCGGCGACATGTATTATCTGACCTATGCCTCTGACGGCGGCGGTGAGGAAGCCATTTCGTATGCCACGGCGCCTGATGTGGCCGGCCCTTGGACATATCGCGGCGAACTGACCGGTCCGGCAGAAAACAGCTACACCATACATCCCGGCATAATAGAGTTCAACGGCCGCTGGTATTTGTTCTATCACAATGCCGTACTGACATTAGACGGCCATCGCGGTGCCATAGGCCGCCGCAGCGTCTGTGTAGACGAGCTGCACTATAATTCCGACGGAACGATGAAACATGTTGAACAGACAAAGACAGGTGTCTGCGCAGGCAGGTAAGGTTGTTGGATGTTTAGACGCTATCTGTGGTAAAATGTTTTCAGAGGTCTTTTTGTTTGCTTTTTCTTGACATAGTCCGCTATGCCTGCGAAAAGTCTAACGGAAATACGCTCAATATAAAGCAAAAATCCAGACAGAATTCTAAGAACCGATTTTGGATTAAGTCGCAGAATGTGTCGCTATAAAATATTAAATCCGAATGTCTTTTGTGTTAAAAAGACATTCGGATTTAGTTATTTGTTTTTTCTGTCAGGCCTAGCGGCAGGCTTATCCTATCTTGGCGAGGGGCACGGCTGATGCTGATGTTGTTGAAGTTATTTTCTTGTCCGTTGCAGCTGGCTTTATCTTGTCAGCTTTAGTCTCGTCCATGTCGCCGTCCTCGTCTTTCTTCTTGGCCGAATAGCTTACGCTCAAGATGATTCCTATGTAGACACAGTTTACTATGGTTGACGTTCCTCCCTTGCTTATCAGCGGAAGCGGCTGTCCTGTGACGGGAACAAGGCCGACGGCTACAGCCATGTTGAACATGGCCTGGATGACGAGCAGCAGAGCAAAGCCCATGATAAGAAGCGCCGGAAACGTGTTGACACAGCGGTTGGCTATGGTTGCCGTGCGGAAGAGCAGTATGATGTACAGCAGGCATACGAAGGCTGCGCCGGCTATGCCCATCTCTTCGATGATGATGGCGTAGATGAAGTCAGAGAATGCCTGCGACAGGAAGTCGCGCTCTACGGAGTTGCCTGGGCCTTTGCCTACTACGTTTGACGAGGCAATGGCTATGTTGGCGTGTGCAGTCTGGCCGTCCTTGTCAAGGTCTACTTCTTCAGGAGCTATCTCCTTGTTGTCGAGGAACTTGTCTATACGTGCCTTCCATGTGTCGAAACGGTGGAAAACTTTTTCTACTACAGTTTCGTCTTTTTTCTCCACCTGTTCGGTCATGGCCATCTTCTGTCCGTCGGCATTTTCTTTTTCCTTATCGTGTCCGAGTATCATTACCATAGACACGATGAAGATCAGACAGAGCATCACTATGCCCAGCAGTCTGCCCAGCTGAGCCTTTGGCACTTTGCCGATGAACATGAGCAGGAACACCACCGTGCAGAGCAGCACGGCTGTTGAGAGGTTCTCTACCATGATGAGAGGAACGATGAAGGCGCATACGATGCATATGTATTTAAAGGCACGCTTGTCGGCTCCGGTGGGGGTCTGCATGGCGCTGAGTATCTGTGCCGTTGCAAGTATTATGGCACCTTTGGCAAGCTCGGAGGGCTGAAACTGTATGCCCATAACCGACAGCCAGCGCTGCGAGCCGTTGGTGCTCTCGCCGAAGCACAATACGGCTATAAGGCCGATGAACGAGATAATCAGGGCTCCAGGCGTAACCATCTTGAAGTATTTGCACTTTACGTTCATGGTGGCTATCATGGCCATGACGCCGACGACGAGCAGCATAACGTGCTTCAGTACGGGTCCGAGATAGTTGCCGCTCTTGAAAGAGAGGTTGCTCGATGCGCTGAACACTTCAATGATGCTGATGATGCAGAGGAAGAAGAACACTGTCCATATCACTCTGTCACCCTTAAATTTGCCGGTTGCGGCTTTTTCTTCCATGTTTGTCTGTTGATATTATTGTTTGCTATTGTTGATGAAGAGGCTGTCCGTCATTGCTTGGCGTGAGGCGGTGCTGTGACGGACGGCCTTGATGTGGCGGCGATGTGTCAGAGAGCTCTTACGAGTGTCTTGAACTGTTCACCGCGGTCTTCCATGTTCTTAAATAGGTCGAAGCTGGCGCAGCAGGGGCTAAGCAGCACTGTCTGTCCGGGCTTTGCCATCTCATAGCATGCGTTTACACAGTCGCGCATTGAATGGGTGTCGCGAACGGGTATACCCATGCCGTCGAAGAAGTTGTGAAGTTTGGTGTTGTCGGCGCCGAGATAAACCAGGCCGGCACACTTTTCCTTCACAAGGTCTTTTATTGCGTTATAGTCGTTGCCCTTGTCTTTTCCGCCGAGAATAAGTATTACGGGAGTCTTCATGCTCTCGAGCGCATACCAGCATGCATCCACATTGGTGGCCTTAGAGTCGTTTACGTAAAGCACGCCTGCCACTGTAGTTACCTTTTCGAGGCGATGCTCAACGCCGGGGAAGTCGCTGAGGCTCTTGCGTATAAATTCTTTCTTTATTCCAGCTACGTTAGAGGCAATGCCCGCTGCCAGCGAGTTGTATATGTTGTGCTTGCCTGTAAGGCTCAGGGCCTCCTGCTCCATGTTGAAGGGTGTGGGCTTCTCTATCTTGTACATGCCTTCCTCGATGTATCCTATAGAGCCTTTCTCCTTCAGTTCCGAGAACGGATAGCGTATGGCCTTGATGTCATATTTCTCGAGCTCGCGGCTTATTATCGGGTCGTCGTTCCAGTATATGAACGAGTCTTCGTCTGTCTGGTTCTGCAAGATGCGCATCTTGGCGTCTACATAGTTCTGCATGCAGTTGTCGTAGCGGTCGAGATGGTCGGGCGTGATGTTCAGCAGGATGGCTATGTTGGCGCGGAAGTCGTACATGTTGTCGAGTTGGAATGAACTGAGCTCGATGACGTAATAGTCGTGCGGCGTCTCGGCCACCTGCAGTGCGAGGCTGTTGCCTATGTTTCCGGCCAGGCCCACGTCGTAGCCTGCGCTCTTGAAGATGTGGTATATCAGTGATGTAGTGGTTGTCTTGCCGTTGCTTCCCGTTATGCAGATCATCTTTGAGTCGGTGTAGCGGCCTGCAAACTCAATCTCGCTGATGAGGTGGATGCCCTTTGCCACGCATTTCTTTATCATCGGGGCGTCTGAAGGGATGCCCGGACTCTTGATAATCTCGTCGGCGTTTAGGATGAGTTCCTCCGTGTGGTGTCCCTCTTCCCATTCTATGCCGTGGCTGTTGAGCATGTCCTTGTATTTGTCCTTGATGGACGACATGTCAGAAACGAAGACGTCGAAGCCTTCTTTCTTTGCCAGTACGGCGGCTCCGGCACCGCTCTCACCGGCTCCTAATATAACGATTCTTTTCATACTCGTCTGTTTATCTTATTTTCAGTGTAATGATTGTGAGTGCCGCAAGGATGATGGTGACAATCCAGAAGCGTATGGTTATCTTCGACTCGTGCACCGCTCCTTTGGGCTTTTTGAATAGATACTTAATCTCCGGGTCGAGCTGTTCCTGCTGCGTGCGGAAGGTGTCGTGCAGCGGCGCGCGCTTGAACATGCGCTGCTTTACGCCCTTGCGGGTGCCCATCTTGGCATACCACACCTGCATTATCACGCTGAGGCTTTCGACGAAGAAAATTCCACAGAGTATAGGCAGCATCAGCTCCTTGTGTATGATGATGGCACACACGGCAATGATACCGCCGATGGTTAGCGAACCGGTGTCGCCCATGAATATCTGCGCCGGATAGGCGTTGTACCACAGGAAACCGATAAGCGCACCGATGAAGGCACATAGGAACACCACAAGCTCCTGTGAGCCAGGAATGTACATGATGTTGAGGTAAGCGGCATATTCGATGTGACTGCTCACATAGGCAAATATGCCCAGCACCACGCCTATTATGGCCGAGTTGCCGGCACACATGCCGTCCATTCCGTCGTTGAGGTTGGCACCGTTTGACACGGCTGTTACAACGAATATGGTCATCACCACGAACAGTATCCATCCTGCAGCAGTCTTGTACTTGCCGCAGAAGCTCATGATGTTGGCGTAGTCGAGGTTATGCCCTTTGACGAAGGGTATTGTTGTCTTCAGCGACTTGGTGGCCTCGGGCCTGTGCTTCACTACGACTTCCTTGCCGTCCTGCTTCTCGATGGCCAGGTTCTCGTTTATCTTGGCGTCAGGACTGAACCACAGCACCAGGCCCACGATGAGGCCGATGCTTATCTGTCCGATAATCTTGAAGCGTCCGGGCAGTCCTTCCTTGTTGTGGCGGAATATCTTGATGTAGTCGTCAAGACCGCCGAGGAATCCGAGCCACAGCGTGGTTATTATCATCAGGATGATGTAGATGTTGCGCATGCGGCCTAGCAGCAGCACGGGCACGAGGATGGCCACGATGATGATGATGCCGCCCATAGACGGCACGCCTATCTTCTTTACGCCGAAGGGGTCTATCTTGGCGTCGCGCTGGGTTTCGGTTATCTGCTTGCTCTTCAGATACTTGATAAACTTTTCGCCGAACCATGCTGATATTACCAGCGCAAGGATGAGCGCCAGCAGCGCGCGGAACGAGATGTAGCCCCACACGTGAGCTCCCGGAATGCCAAACTGCTCAAGGAAACGGAATAAATAGTATAACATTATCTTTAAGTTTGGGGGTTATGCTTTCTGATTTTCAAATATGTCTCGGATTATCTCCTTGTCGTCGAAGTGATGTTTCACACCTTTAATCTCCTGATAGTCCTCATGTCCCTTGCCGGCAACGAGTATCACGTCGCCCTTCTGCGCCAGCATGCAGGCTGTGCGTATGGCCTCCTTGCGGTCTACGATGCTCACCACCTTGGTCATCTGCTGCGGAGTAAGTCCGGCCAGCATGTCGTTGATGATGTCCTGCGGGTTCTCAAAGCGCGGATTGTCGCTTGTTATGATAACCTTGTCGCTCTGCTTTACGGCCTCCTGAGCCATAATCGGGCGCTTGCCCTTGTCGCGGTTGCCGCCGGCTCCGCACACGGTTATCACGTGTCCCTTGCCGTTGAGCACCTCGTGTATTGCCTTTAATACATTCTCAAGGGCGTCTGGTGTGTGGGCATAGTCTACTATTGCTGTATATCCCAGAGGTGAGTGAACCGGATCGAGACGGCCGCTGACGCTCTTCAGCGTGCTCATGGCTATGAGTATGTTCTCCGGACTCTGTCCGAGCATCACGGCTGCACCGTAAACGGCGAGCAGGTTGCTGACGTTGAACTTGCCGATAAACTGCACTCCAACCTCGCGTCCGTCAATCTCGAGATACATTCCGCCGAAGTGACATTCAAGTATCTTAGCCTTAAAGTCGGCCATGCTTCTGACAGAATATGTCTTAACCTTAGCCTTGGTGTTCTGCACCATCACCATGCCGTTCTTGTCGTCGGCGTTGGTTATGGCGAAAGCAGTCTTTGGCAGACCGTCGAAGAAGGCCTTCTTAGCGTCGCGGTAGTTCTCGAAAGTCTTGTGATAGTCGAGATGGTCGCGTGTAAGGTTGGTGAATATACCGCCTGTGAAGTTGAGTCCGCCTATGCGCTTCTGTGCTATTGCGTGAGAGCTGCACTCCATGAAGGCATACTCGCATCCTGCATCAACCATACGGCTGAGCAGCGCGTTGAGCTCGATAGGGTCGGGGGTGGTGTGGTCGGCAGGAATCTTCTCTTCCTCGATATAGTTGCACACCGTAGACAGCAGTCCGCACTTGTAGCCAAGCTTGCGGAACATGTTGTAGAGCAGGGTGGCTATGGTTGTCTTGCCGTTGGTGCCGGTAACGCCCACCAGCTTGAGCTTTCTCGACGGGTCGCCGTAGAATTGTGTGGCAACCTTTCCGACGGCGTCTTCAGTAGAACTTACCTGAACGTAGGTTACGCCTTCGGCAACCTCTGCCGGCATGTCCTCGCAGAGTATTGCGGCTGCTCCCTGAGCCACGGCTTTGCCGATGAATGTATGGCCGTCTACCTGTGTACCCTTCATGGCTACGAACAGATGGCCTTCGGCTACGCGGCGCGAGTCGATGTCCACGCCTTTTATTTCTATGTCTGTGCTTCCGGTTATGTTAACCGTATCAATGTTCTTTATCAGTTCACTTAGTGTCATATCTTTATTGTTTTTATATTTCGAGTTTTAGTGAGCATACCTCACCTTTCTTTATTATATGTCCTGCAGGCAGACTCTGCTGCGTTACCTTTCCGCGGCCACTGAGCCTTACTTTTACGCCTCGGCTCTCGAGGATATACACGGCGTCGCGTGCACCCATGCCTATTACGTCGGGCACTATCTTGGTTTCATAGTGAGGCCCTCTGGTGAGCATCACCGATGATGCCTCTCTCTTAGCGCTTCCCCATATAGGATTGCCGTTGGCATAGCTTCCGCTCCAGTTCTTGTTGGTGCTGATGCCGAGATGGCTGAGCACATAGTCGGCAGCAAGGATGTTGCCGCTCTTTACGTCGGGCATGAGTATCGAGAGCGAGTCGCGTGCGTCTTCAACGCTCAGCTTCAGGCTCTGTGCCATGATGCCTTCGGCTATGTTGTGGAACACCAGACCGCTCATGCCGCCGCCCGATGCGGGGAGGCCCGATTTCTGTATGCATACGATGCAGCTGTAGCGCGGATCGTCGGCAGGGAAGTAGCCGGCAAAGCTGAGCAGATAGTTTACCTTGCCCGACTTGTAGCCTCCGGCGCCTTTAGATATCTGTGCCGTACCTGTCTTGCCTGCCACCTTGAACGATGTAGAACCGGCGCGCTTGCCGAGGCCCTGGCTTACCACGTGCTCAAGTATGGTCTGTATCTCGCGCAGCGTCTTCTCCTTGCAGATGCGCGCCTTTATCACTTCTGGCGGAAACTCGGCTATCACCTCGCCGTCTTTTACAATCTGTTTTACGAAGCGCGGGCGCATCATTGTTCCGTTGTTGGCTATGGCATTATAGAATGTGAGCGTAGATATCGGCGGCACCTGTGTCTCGTAGCCGATGCTCATCCACGGCAGCGCTGTCTTGCTCCAGTTGACATACTGGCCCTTGCCGTTCTTCTTCGGCATGCGGATTTTCGGTGCTGCGTATCCGACGATCGGAAGATGCAGGTCGGTGCGCAGGCCGAGGCGGTCGATGCCTTCAACAAACTTCTCCGGTTTGTCATGATAGAACTTGTCTATTATCCGGCTTACGCCGATGTTAGAACTGTATTCGAGTGTCTGCGGCAGCGTCAGCATCTGATAGCCTCCGCGGTGCCAGTTGTGGTCGCGCATCTTGGCTCCGTACATGTCCCATATACCGTTGCCCGTATCCACCTTGTATGTAGTGTCAACCACTCCGTCGTCGAGCGCAACCATTATTGATGCCGTCTTGAACACCGAGCCCGGCTCGAGCAGGTCTGACACGGCGCTGTTCTTTATCTCGCGGTATTCGCCGTCGGCACATTTCGTCATGTTCACGATGGCCTTCACGTCGCCCGTCTTAACCTCCATGACAATGGCCACGCCCACGTTGCCGTTGATCTCTTTCAGCTCGTCTATAAGCGCGCGCTCGGCAAGGTCTTGCATGCCCACGTCTATTGTGGTTACGATGTCGGCGCCGTTGACAGGCTCGCGCGTGGTGATGCTAAGATACTTGTTCATCACCTTCCTGCGGCTTATTTTTCCCATCTTTCCGCGCAGAATGGTGTCGTAATATAACTCAAGTCCGCAACGTGCCGAGTCCTTGTCGCCATACATGTCGCCAACTGTTCTCTGTGCCAGCGAGCCGAACGGACGCTGACGTGCGTTGTATGTCTCTACATGGAATCCGCTCTTATATTTAGAGAGGTTGAACACCGGCAGTTTCTTTACCTCGGAATATACGTCGTAGCTTACGCGGTATTTCCATATAGGCCAGTGCTGGCTCTTCTTCTTGCGTCCCTTCTCGAGGTCTTCCTTAAACTTGGCTGCCGATTTCTCGGGGAATATCTCGTGCAGGCCCATGCAGATGCTGTCTAGTTTCACCTGCCACAGCGAGTCTTTCTCTTCGCCGCCGGCCTTAAAGTCCATAAACAGACGGTATTCGGGCAGCGAACTTGCCATGAGGCGGCCGTCGCAGCTGAGGATGTTGCCTCTTACGGGCTTCATGTCAACGCTGTCTTTCTTCAGTCGTGAAGCCACTTTCAGCCAATAGTCGCGCTCCACGGTGGCAATGCACATGGCCTTGCCTATGATTATTATTCCTATCACAACCATCACGTAGGCTATGATCTTATATCTCGGAATTATCTTTTTTCTGTCGAACTTATTGCTCATTTTCGGGTACGTTTATTATGTAAGGTGGTTGATTGGCTATGTGCAGAATGCTGTCTTTGTTGTTCTTCAGCATCTCCAGCACATTGCTCTCGCGGCACATCTCGGTCAGCTCGCTCGAGCTTGCCAGTGCCTTGAATTTTGCATCTTTAAGTTGCTCGTTCAGTTCGTTTATCTCGAGCATGTCTTTCTGGCAGCTGTATCTGTTGGACACATATACCAGCGTGAACGCTGCTATGAGCACTATCACCCAAATCTGTTTTTTCAGCATCTCGGTAGACAGAAAGTCGCCTCCGAGAATCTTGCGCAGCGTAAAGTTGGCCGACTGAGGCCTTTCTTCCTCTATGGCCTGCTCTCTCATCACTTGTTTAAACAGTGACGGTTTCTCCTCATTCTCGTTCTTTCCGGGGCCGTCGTCACCGGCCACTCCGTTCATCTTCTTTTCCAAATCTTCTTTTTCAGTCATCTTTCTTTTCAGCTATTCTAAGTTTTGCACTTCGGCTTCTCGGGTTGTTTGCCAGCTCCTCGTCGTCCGGCGTTATCACTTTGTTGTTTATGAGGGTGAATGGCGTCTCTATCCGTCCGAAGAAGTCTTGCTTCATTTTCCCCTCAGGGTTGCCTGTCTTCATCACGTTCTTCACGATGCGGTCTTCAAGACTGTGATATGTTATCACCGACAGTCTGCCGCCGGGCCTAAGCAGCTCCGTTGCCGACCTTAGCATCTCCTTCAGGGCTGTCATCTCGTTGTTTACCTCTATGCGCAGGGCCTGAAAGAGTTTTGCCATGTCTTTCTTTTCGCGCTCACGCCTGAACAGGCTTTCCACGGCGCCTATAAAGTCTTGTGTGGTCTCTATCTTGTGTGCAGCGCGCGCCTTCACCAGCGCAGCGGCTATCTTTCTCGAGTTTTTCAGTTCGCCGTACAGGTAGAATATGTCTGCCAGGCGCTCCTCGTCGTATGTGTTCACCACGTCGGCCGCCGTTGTGCCGTCGCGCTTGTTCATGCGCATGTCGAGCGGGGCGTCAAAGCGGAACGAGAATCCGCGCGACTCGTCGTCGAAGTGGTGGCTCGACACGCCGAGGTCGGCCAGCAGGCCGTCTATGTGGTCGATGCCGTAATAGCGCATCCAGTTTTTCAGATACCTGAAGTTGCTCCTAACGAAAGTCAGACGATTGTCGTTTATGATATTCTTTTCGGCGTCGGCGTCCTGGTCGAAGCTGTACAGATGTCCGTCGGCGTCGAGACGCGACAGAATTTCGCGGCTGTGTCCGCCGCCTCCGAAGGTTACGTCAACATAGATGCCGGCCGAACCTATGTTCAGACCGTCGACGCTGTCTTTCATCAAGACAGGAATGTGGTATGTCTTTGCGGTGGTCACCATTTGCGTTATATTTGAGTGATGATTAGTTGAGTTACAAAAAAGATCCCTTGGCAGCATGCATCATACGGCCTGTCCGCCGTTGATGTCCTGTTTCATTATCTCTTCGAGCGACGCGCCAAATTTCTCCGGCTCCATGAAAGGCTTGTCGGCGTTGTCGCGGCTCCATATCTCTATGGTGTCGTCCATGCCGATAAACTTTATCTCCTGGCTTATGCCTGCCATCTTAAGGTAGCGCTTGGGGATAAGAAAACGCCCGTTGGCGTCGAGCGAAACGATTTCAGCGTCGGCCACAAACTGACGGAATATCTGCTGATGCCTGCTGTCCCAGCGGTTAAGACGCGAACGCAGGGCCTCGGTCTGACGGTTCCATACGGATGCGGGATAAAGCACGAGGCAGGGCTGAAACACGTCCTTGCGCATGACGAGATATTCCTCATAAGAGTCTTGTAGCTCCTTGCGGAATATCGCCGGCAAAAAGGCACGCCCCTTTACGTCGGTCTTGGCTTCTATACTTCCCAAAAATCGCATGCGTACATCTATAATAGGAATCCGGTGCCAAAGGTAAGTATTTTCCTCCACAATTCACCACAATTCACCACAAAAATGCAAATTTAATATGTTAAAGTCGATAATGCCTCCACATCAACTGTCATAACGGCATTATTTGCGCATTAAGGGGCATGAGCTGATATAGTCGTTCGGGCATGTCTGATGCCTGTTCCGGTGGTTTATTTCTGTGGCATTCCTAATTGTTATTTCCACCTTTTTCCTTCTTCTTCAGTCTGTGGCGCATGGTTCTGACGGCTCCTTGCGATATGCCCATAATGCGTGCCGTGTCTGCGGCGTCCATGCCTATGGCTGATAGAAGCAGGAAAAACGTGGCATAGGCAGTTAGCTTTGTGTGGGTTTCCTCTATCATTCTCACCTCGTCGGGCATCTTAGCCCTAAGGTATTCTACAACGGCCTCAAAGTCGTCTTTGCTCCATCTTGACACGTTTCCATCGAGTTTTACGCTGTCATACAGATCTTTTCCGCGGTCTAGTATCGCGCTTAGGCGTGCCTCGCCCTGCTCAAGCTTCTTTCTAAGCCGTTCAATTTCCTTTTTGTCGCCCCGGCTTTTGCGCTCCGCATTCTCAAGCTCGCGCTGATATTTGTCCGTCTCCTTGCGTATCTCGGTTATCTGACGGCGCGTTCTATTGGCGCGTCTACGGAACAGAACCACCGATGAAATGGCGAAAAACAGCAATGCTGATGCGGAAATGACGATAATCATTCCGATGCGGTGGCCTGTTCTTTCATCCTTTTTCATGTTGTCGTATTCGTTTTGCAGCGAAAGCATCTCTTCTGTCTTTTTTCTTGCCAGTGCGCTGTCCTGCATGATTTTTTCTTTTTTATGAAATATGTTGGCTTCTTCCGGGCGGTTTTCTTTTTCCGCTTTTTCCGCCATAAACTGGTAGATTTCTGCCTTTTCCTCGAAGTTCGCGCCTTCTAAAGCCTTGGCTAAAAGGGTGTCACATTCTTCTGCTTTCCCTCTAGCATAGCAAACCTTTGCCAGATTGATGCAGGTAGTCGTCGTGTCTAGTAAGTTGAAAGCTTCTCTGAATAACGGCTCCGCCTTTTCGTATTCTTTGTATTCATAAAATATATATCCTATGTTGCTTATATATGCGACACGTTCGGTTTTTGATTTTATTTTTTTTAAATGCGGAAGAATTTTGGTTAAATAATAAGATGAACTGTCTTTGTCTCCTTTGTAAAAAAAGATGGACCCTATATGGTTGTAAGCTAAGCACACCCAACTTATGTCGTTGTTGCTTAATGCGTGGCTTAGAACTTTTCGTGCATATTTCATACTCAAATCATATGCGTTCGCCTCCATGTTGACGTAAGACATGTTGATGTATATATGATAGCGAAGCCAAGGAATTTTTACTTTCTCCTCAATCTCTTCCGCTTTTTTCATATAATACAGATTTTGTTCTTTGTCCCCTTTGTCAAAGGCTATTAAACTTTTGTAGTAATAAGCACGTGCAAGTTCGCTTGAATATTTTTCTTTTTCATAATATTTTATACAATAGTCTAATAAAGAGTCGTTATTTTGATATAGGTCCTTGCCTAAATAAACATGGGCTTTCACTATACCATAATATGCTTTTTCTTTATCGCTTTTTATCTCTTCCGGCTTTAATTCTTTGATTAGGACAAGCGCAGTGTCATATTCCTCTGAAATTGCTAATGAGTCAATGCGCCTTAATTTGTCAATGGTTTTGTCTCCATTCCAATTTTTACAACCTGTTACGGTTATCAGCAATAAAATGAAGTATATGTATTTCATAATAATATTTGTTTTTTGTGTTATGCAAATGTATAAATAAACTCCATAACAATATAATATCCTTTCTCCTTTTTGTTAAAGGCGTTACATTTTGGCCTTGTATGATGATGTTGCTGTGTTTTCCTTCTTCTTCAGTCTGTGGCGCATGGTTCTGACGGCTCCTTGCGATATGCCCATAATGCGTGCCGTGTCTGCGGCGTCCATGCCTATGGCTGATAGAAGCAGGAAAAACGTGGCATAGGCAGTTAGCTTTGTGTGGGTTTCCTCTATCATTCTCACCTCGTCGGGCATCTTAGCCCTAAGGTATTCTACAACGGCCTCAAAGTCGTCTTTGCTCCATCTTGACACGTTTCCATCGAGTTTTACGCTGTCATACAGATCTTTTCCGCGGTCTAGTATCGCGCTTAGGCGTGCCTCGCCCTGCTCAAGCTTCTTTCTAAGCCGTTCAATTTCCTTTTTGTCGCCCCGGCTTTTGCGCTCCGCATTCTCAAGCTCGCGCTGATATTTGTCCGTCTCCTTGCGTATCTCGGTTATCTGACGGCGCGTTCTATTGGCGCGTCTACGGAACAGAACCACCGATGAAATGGCGAAAAACAGCAATGCTGATGCGGAAATGACGATAATCATTCCGATGCGGTGGCCTGTTCTTTCATCCTTTTTCATGTTGTCGTATTCGTTTTGCAGCGAAAGCATCTCTTCTGTCTTTTTTCTTGCCAGTGCGCTGTCCTGCATGATTTTTTCTTTTTTATGAAATATGTTGGCTTCTTCCGGGCGGTTTTCTTTTTCCGCTTTTTCCGCCATAAACTGGTAGATTTCTGCCTTTTCCTCGAAGTTCGCGCCTTCTAAAGCCTTGGCTAAAAGGGTGTCACATTCTTCTGCTTTCCCTCTAGCATAGCAAACCTTTGCCAGGTTGATACGGGTAGTAGGCACATCAAGCAGATTGAAAGCCTGTCTAAACAACGGTTCAGCTTTTTCGTAAAGTCCTTTCTCGTACCAAATTAGTCCAATGTTATTCAAAAACATTGACGACATTTCCTTGTCGTTGATTTTTTCAAGCAACGGGATTATTCTTGACATATACGATTCGGCACTGTCTTTTTTGTTCATGAAATAATAGCATGAAGCGGTTTTGTCTAAAGATACGCACATCCATATGGTGTTATTGCGCTTTTCTGCATTTTCAAGTGCTTTTAGTTAATATCTTAATGCTGTTTTATAGTTTCCGGATTCTAAATTTACGTGTGAGAGGTTGATATAAATATACTGTCTAAGGCTTGGGTCGGACGAGCGTTTTTCTTCGCTTTCCGCTTTTTTCAATAGAATCACGCCGTTCTCAAAGTCTCCACGGTCTAACATACACATCCCTTTATTGTAATACGAGCGGGCTAAATCGGTATGATTTTTTGTCTTTTCAAAATATTTTATACTGAAATCTATTAACGAATCGTTAGAAAGTACTTTCCCTAATGTGTTATATGCCTTTGTTAACAGCAGGCAATATTTGGCTCTGGCATCAGCGCCTGTTAGACTTCTTCCGTTTATTCTTTCCAATAACAGGATTGCCTTGTCTGTATTTCCTGCTTGTAAAAGCGAATCGGCATTTGCCAATATCTTTTCTGCCTTATTGTTGCTGTTTGTGCAACTAATCACAAGGGGCAAAAGTATCAGTATAAATATAAGTTTCTTCATCTGTCTGTTTCTGTTTTTCTAGCATTGCAAAGATAAATAAAATATGGTTATTTCATTTTATTATTGCTTGTGTTTGTTGCTTTGCTGTGGTTTCTAACGTTACATTTTATGCTTTGTCTGAATTTTTAGAGTTGGTGTAATGTCTTGAAAATCAGTAGCTTCTGATATATCAAGCGCCCGAAAAACATGTAACGCATGATATGAAGATTAAATGGAATATTTAAACGTGCTGTGTGCACTTTGATTATATTTGCGTTGACGAATCTAAATTTTAAACTTAAATTATTTTTATTATGAAACAAAAGATTTTTATTTTGGTGCTGTCAATTATTTTTGCGCCGGCAGTATGGGCACAGGATGTAAAAGCTGAAATGCAGAATGTAAAGGATAACAGTAATAATAGCTTTATTGACAGAATGATGCTTAACCTTGACTTTGGCACGGCATTATACAAGCAGAAGGAAAGACAAGTTATGTCGTTTGGGGCTGATTTGGGATTTAAAATAACTAAAAAGTTTTATATGTTTGCGACGGCGGAAAGAATGCTCGCTCTATACGACAATCCGGAAAACTCATATCTGAGCACAACAAATTTAGGCGGCGGCTTAGGATATACTCTCGGGCGCGTAGGATATATTGATGTCGACCTTTACGGAAAGGTTGGCGCCTCTGTGGGGCATACAGACTGGAAAAACGTAACTTATGACGCACGGCTTATGTTCAGGATAAAAAGATGCAAGCTGATTAACGTTAATGTCAGTATAGGCTATCGCCACATCAACTCGCGCACGGCAGGCATCGACAATTATAACGGTGTGTTCGGGACGATAGGCTTCGGCTTCTGATATGGATAGAGGCGTTGGGATTTACCGTGGACGGTTATAACGTTCAGGCGGCTTTGCGCATTAGCAGGTGCAAGGCCGCATCTGTGCTGATGTCCGTGGCTTAAGCCTTTGTCGCACTTTATGTTTTTATAGAAAAGCAGGACATGCGCATTATGCTCAGATTATTCATTTCCGCTTTTACCCCCAGTCGGTTATTATGATTCGGTCTGTGTTTTTGCTTTATGTTGAGCGGCTTTTTGTTGTTTTTTTGCATGCATAGCGGACTATGTCAAGATAAAGCGAACAAAAAGACGCCAATAGAAACAAAAAGGCAGGCTGAAAGCATGAATACACTAAATTGATAAAGCTATGTGCGGTCTAATGATCGATTGGGGTTTAATTCTTAGCGATGTAAGATTGTCGGTGCAGGTAAAAACTTATGACAAAATATTTTTTTAATCTAGAAAATGAATGTGTAACGGATGTTAAATTTATGACATTAAACAAGTACATCCGTTAACTTTTGTTTGTAATTAGACGGCTGGAATAGCCTGAAAAGTCTGATTTTTGTGTCTAAAAGCAGCGTTTTTATGTTGTAGATGCACTGCTTTTGAGTAGTAAACGGCCCACTTTTGCACCGTAAATGGCAGAGTAATATTTTTTAACTCTCCGTCTTTTCTAGTTTAAATGGTGTAAGCTTCTGTGTATCAGTGTATTATCGTGAAAGCGCGATTTTCGCCGTTTTCTGCGCCAAATCACGTGTCAGCGCAGAGCATCGCTGTTCTGAGAGCGTCAACTGTCATGCGTTCTGTAGTTTTTCTTTACAAAATGCAGCCATTCGTTGTGGCTGTTCTGATGCGCTTTAGTGGGTTGCGTTGCCATGCATAGTTGCGCTTGCGTGTGCTCTTGTCTGCTTCCGCCACATTAATTTAATAGGCATGTGCGCCTGTTGTGAGGGTGGGGCGCCCGGTCTTTTGTGTCATATATATTACATTGTTTGGCATGTCTGTTTTTGTTTTTGTTTGATTTTTATACGTTTTTTGTTACAAAAGTGAGAAAAAACCAATATTTTTCCATAAAATAAGTATGTTTTTGAAAAACTTGAATTATTTTTGCATTGAGTTAGTATCGAAAGCATGAATAGTATCACAGAGAAAACGATTGACATCAGCGATATTCTTAGGGGTAAAATGGGCAGCAAGGCTAAGTTTGTGCCCTCGCCGCTGGTAAAATGGCTTAAGCATATCGTACATCAGGACGAAGTCAACAAATATCTTTGGGACAGCAGACATCTCACCGGAGTAGAATGGCTCGAGGACTGCATGCGTTATCTTGACATGACGCTCGAGATTGTAGGCAAGGAGAACTTGCCCGACAAGGATGACGGAAAGCTTTACACCTTTGTGAGCAATCACCCTCTCGGCGGAGAAGACGGTGTTGCGCTGGGTGCCGTTATCGGCCGCCATTATGACGGACGTTTCCGCTATTTGGTAAACGACCTGCTGATGAACCTTCCGGGGCTTGCTCCGCTGTGCATACCTATAAACAAGACCGGCTCGCAGAGCCGCAGCTTCCCGGCCATGGTCGAGGCCGGCTTCAGGAGCGACAACCACATGCTGATGTTCCCGGCGGGCCTTTGCTCGCGCAGGATCAACGGAGAGATACGCGACTTGCCATGGAAGAAGACGTTCATAACGAAGAGTGTGGAGACCCACCGCGACGTGGTGCCCATACATTTCGGCGGGCGCAACTCAGACTTCTTCTACACTTTGGCCAACGTCTGCAAGGCCCTTGGCATAAAGTTCAACATAGCGATGTTGTTTCTGGTCGACGAGATGTACAAAAATGTGCACAAGTCGTTCCGCATAGCCATCGGAAAGCCTATTCCCTGGCAGACTTTCGACAAGTCCAGAACACCGGCGCAGTGGGCGCAGTATGTGCAGGACGAGGTCTACAAACTATAATGAAACAGGTTTAAAACAGAGATACTTCAACAAATAAACCTCTTAATTTTTTATAAGATGGAACAAGAGATTATCCAGCCGATTGACAAAGAACTGCTTAAAAGTGAGCTTACGCCTGAGCGTCAACTCAGAATGACTAACAAGAGTAACAATGAGATTTATGTTATAACGGCTCACAACTCGCCCAACGTTATGAAGGAAATAGGACGTCTGCGCGAGATTGCGTTCCGCGAGGCAGGCGGCGGCACAGGCAAGAGCATGGACATCGACGAGTTTGACACGATGGACAACTGCTACAAGCAGCTTATCGTGTGGAACCCCGAGGCTGAGGAGATTATCGGCGGATACCGTTATCTGCTTGGAACTGACGTTGAACTTGACGAAAACGGGCAGCCCATACTTGCTACGGGACACATGTTCCATTTCTCTGATAAGTTCATGAAGGACTATATGCCGCAGACCATTGAGCTGGGACGTTCGTTCGTATCTCTCGAATATCAGAGCTCTAAGATGGGGGCAAAGAGCCTCTTTGCGCTCGACAACCTGTGGGACGGACTGGGAGCGCTCACCGTGGTGATGCCCAACGTGAAGTATTTCTTCGGCAAAATGACCATGTATCCATCATACGTGCGCAAGGGACGCGACATGATCTTGTACTTCCTTAAGAAGCATTTCAACGACCCTGACAATCTCATCATACCGATGAAACCGCTGAAAATAGAGACCGACGAGAAGGAGCTGGAGCAGCTGTTCTGTGAGGAATCGTTCAAGGACGACTATCGCATACTCAACCGCGAGGTGCGCAAGATGGGCTATAACATCCCGCCGCTGGTGAACGCATACATGGGTCTGAGTCCTACGATGAAGATGTTTGGCACGGCCATCAACTATGGTTTCGGCGATGTTGAGGAGACGGGCATACTTATTGCCGTCGACGAGATACTCGAGGAGAAGCGCATACGCCACATCGACTCGTTTATAAAGGAGCATCCTGAGGCTCTGAACATTACTTCGGGAGCCAACAAGATAATATATAAGGAGAAATAAAATCTGATATTATACATACACATTAAAATTCCTGTCGTGAGACTTTAGCCGTGTTTAGGCAGTCTGACGGCGGAATTTTTTTATGTCTTGTTTTATGTAGCCTGCATGCGTCGCTGTGCCTGTTGGCTGTTTCGTGTTTTGGGCTGTTGGGCGTATAGCTCTTTCTTTCGGGCCTGCTCGTTCTTGTAATAATGGCTTACGTCTTTGTCTTATTATTGGTTTTGCATGGTCTTCAGCACATATCCCTTTCTTATAATGGCCTCTATGCTTAGTGCGGCGTCGCTCTTCAGTGCCCTGCGCAGATATGTTATCTGCACGTTGAGCGCCATGGAGTTAGAGTAGGAGTCGTCGCCCCACACTTCTTTCAGCAGCACTTCGCGCCCCACGACCTTGTTCGGGCTGTCGGCAAGAATGCGCAGCAGTTCTGCCTGCCGGCTGGTGATAATCACCTTCTCGTTACCGTGTCGAAGCTCGTTGAGCTTGTAGAAAAACAACGTTGAGCCTATTTTTATTGCCGTGGCGTCGTCGGCAGCCTTGGCGGGCGGCTGCTTCATCTCGTAGATCATGTTCTTCATAAACTCGTGCCTTATGGCGTTTATGCGGCGCAGAATCATTATCGTCTTGATCTGATACATCATGCAGAAGCCCAGTATGACGAGCAATACGATGCTTGCGGCAAGCTGCCGGCTCATCAGCATGAGTATATGCGATGCCGGTACGTGGACGGTCATTTCAACGGCCTCCATTTCAAGCGGATTGGTCGAATATCTCACGTGCAGCGTCTTGCTTAGTCCTCCGCTCACGCTGAATGCCGGCTTTATCATGCACCGGTTTGTCTTGAGAAACCTGAAGCTGTCTGTTTTTTATGCCTTCGTCAGCATACAGCAGCGAGTCGAATATATTGCGGTCGAACCGCTTTTCCTGAGAGGCCATGTATCTCGATGTTAGTTCCACACCTTCAGTCATGTCAATGTTCCTCACCTTCAGCTGCTTTTTTGTGTCGGGCAGGGTGTATCTTATCGTAGATTTCACCAGTCTGTCTTTTTCTTTTGTCTTCTTTGTGCTCTGGTCGATCTTCAGCACAATCTGCATTCTTACGTAGCTGCTGTCGTCTTTGCCGTCCTCTTGTTTGTCAATCCTTATGTTCTTTTCTTCTTCAAGCGCCTTGGTGCAAGCCTGCTTCAGCTCTTCGGCCTTAACCATGCTGCTGTATTCATATTGGTTGTAGAGCCAGTAAGCCTGCATGGCGAATATTGCAGTCATCGCCACGATGCTTATAGTCCAGACATGTTTTATCCTTCGGTTCATTTTGCGGTTATGTTTTGTTTACGGATTTGCCTTCGAGCCTTGCGCCATATTGCCGTCCGTGTCATGGCGTGGCAATGTGTATGCAAATATAGTAAATAAAGGTGAACTGCGTGGCGACGATAATATTTTAGTAATATTCCCGGTAATACGCAAGTAATAGAAATGTGCCTTTTCATCGGTCTGCCTTCGTTAATTTTGCGGCATTAACCAAAACTTTTGTTACCATGAGACGAATTATATCCATATCTCTTCTCGCCGTCAGCGCAATGTTGGGCAGCGCACAGACTAACATCAATGTGTTTACGCCTGAAGACCTTCAGCCCGGAAAGCCGTGCGACACTCTGAGCTACGTCATAACCTATGACATGGCCTATGTTGAGGACACGCTGCAAGTGCCGATGAAGGCGGCTCACGAAACGATGCTGCTCGAAACGGGACGCAAGGTTACGGCTTTCTACAGCTACGACGCCTTCAGAAGCGACTCGATCAATGCCGGACTTCTCAGCCGTGGCGCCACACAATACAGCGTTCTCGGCCGCATACCGTGGCGGTTGTATACCAATTATCCCGAAACAGGGCGCTCGTCGTTCACCGAAAAACTTGGTCTCGACCGCTTTGTCTGCGTTGAAAGCGTGGAAAAACCGCAGTGGCAGCTTTGCCCCGACAGCTCCGCCACCATTCTTGGCTATCCTTGCCGGCTTGCCACAGCCAGCTATAAGGGCCGCCTGTGGAGCGCATGGTATGCCGAGGACATACCTCTCTACCATGGGCCGTGGAAGCTTTGCGGACTGCCCGGACTCATATTGCGCGCTTACGACAGCCAACGTCATTATGTGTTTGAGGCTATAGGGATAAAGACTGCCGATGAGCCGCGCCCCATATTCTATAAAGGTGAAGGCTATGAGGAGGTAAACCGTAAAGATTTGGATGATCTTTATCGACGTTATTATTCTGATCCTGTAGGATATATGACTGCCGGCGGCAAGGTGACGGTAAAGATGCAAGACCGTAGCGGCAAGTCAGTTGCTCCACCAAAGGGCGTTCCGTATAATCCGATAGAGCGATAGTCAGGTTGCCAAAGGGCGTCTGCTGTCAGCCGTTGTAAAGCTGTTTGCTATGAAAGGAATAATCAGAATGTTTATTACATTGCTGTTGCTGCCGTTCGGCTTGTATGTTTCGGCACAGCAGTCGGTTACGGGTGTTGTTGCCGATTCTGCCACACAAGAGCCTCTGCCCATGGCTGCGGTAACGCTGATGCGTGGCGGAAAGCCGGTGGCTTTTACCAATGCAGACGACAAGGGAGGGTTCTCCATTGCCGTAAAAGCCGGCGACAGCCTTTCGGTGAGCTTTCTCGGCTACCGCAAACACACGGTAAGGGTGAGTCCGGGGCATCATGTAAGCATACAGATGACGCCCGAAGCGTTTGAACTTAGAGAAGTTCAGGTGAAGAGCGGACGCATAGCCGGACTGAGAGACACCATAAGCTACGACCTGTCGAAGTTTGCCGACAAGCGCGACAACACGCTGAAGGACGTGCTGAAGAAACTTCCCGGAGTGGATGTCGATAAAAACGGCAAAATAAGTTTCAACGGAAAGGACATCAGCCGTTTCACCGTTGAAGACTTAGACCTGACGGGCGGACGCTACGACAGACTGAACGAGACGCTGAAACCTGAAGATGTTGACCGCGCGGAGGTGATACAGCACGACCAGCCCGTGAAGGCTTTGCGCGACAAAGTGTTCACCGATGACGTGGCAATGAACATAAAGCTCAAGCCCGGAGCACGCGACAAATGGATGGCAACGTTACGGCCTGCCGCGGACGTGGCATTTCCGCTGAAGGGCACAGAGCCTATGGGCGGGGCCGATGTGCTGCAGATTGGACGGAAACGGCAGAGTCTGTATGATGCCGAATACGACCGCTCGGGCCGCGACCTCAGTCGCAGCAACGACGTGCTTGCCGTTGGCGGTACCACGGGATATGGTTCAGGGGCAGATGTTCCGCAGTGGTTGGCTCAGCCGGAGCTTGCCGCACCCATCGACGACAACCGCCTGCGCTTCAACCGTTCATACAGTATGAACGTGAAGCACACGGCAAAGACGGCCAAGGGCAGCGACTGGCGCATCACGGCGGGATACGCATACAGCAACGAGGAGCAGACAACCTCAAACACATCGTCATACTATTTAGGCGGTTCCACCGTTGAAACTACCGATGAAACCGACTATTCTTGCATAAAACGCGATAATGTCTACGTGGATTTTACAAGTACGCTGAACGAAGAAAAAGTCTACGGCAACGAGTATTTCCTGGCAGAAGCCACAAGGTGTGAGGGCGTTTCGCACATTGAAGGAACAGCACAAGGCATCATAGCGCAGACGGTGAAAACGCCCGGAATGCGCCTTTTGAACGATTTTTCGCGCCTTTTTACGTTCGGCGACAACACTCTTACGGTGCGCTCGACGGCAGATTTTCATTACGCTCCGTTCTCGTTGAACGTTGACGGCACCACGGAAGAACTGAAAAATCTGCTTTGGCATACCGACAACAGCGCTGAAACGGTTTTGCCCGGCAGATATTTCACGCATAAATATAAGGTGGGTTTCGCCATAGAACACCTCAACCTGCGCGGACGCAACACCTCAGTGGAAGTTTACGCAACGCCCGGAGTCGAATACAGACGCGGCATCATGCGACTCAATTTAAGCGTGCCCGTAAAATGGCAGCGGCTTACGGCGCAGAACAGAAACCAGCTTTATGCGTCGCCGTCGCTTTATCTCAACCTCAAGACCGGCATGCGCAGCGAACTGACAGCGTGGGGCGGATATGCGATGAAACCGGGAGAATGGAACAATTTCGCGCTCGATGAATACGCCTTCGACTACCGCACAACTTACGCAACGTGCGGCGTTGTGCCCGTAGACCGCACCTTGAGCGCATACATAACTTACGACTACAAGCGCCCCGTGAAAGAACTCTTCTGGTCGTTTACGGCAAGTTATAGCCATACACGCAGCAACCTGATGACCGACATGACAATAGCCGACGGCCGATACAGATATTATGTTGCCGAAAGAGACAACAGCCGGCAGTCGGCCTTCGTAAAAACTCAGGTGTCAAAGGGCTTTTTCAGTCTGCACCTAAAGACGCTCCTTGCCCTGCAGTATGCCTATTCGGAGGGCGGACAGCTGTCGATGTCGACCATAACAGGCTACAGGGCACACATCTTTACCATGTCGCCCGAAGTAACTTTCTCGCCGTCTTTCGGCACATTTTATTACGCGGGACAATTCACCGTGAACGGAATGAATACCGATGAAACCGCACAAAATATGCTGTTCTGCTGGCGCCAGAACCTTTCTTACACGCAGACGATAGGCAACGTAGACATAACCTTATCGGCCGTTCACTACCGCAACGAACTGCAGTCGGCTCAGACCGTCAACACACTGCTTGCCGATGCAGGCGTTGTGTGGCGCCTGAAGAAGATAAGGCTGCAAGCCGAGCTGCGCAACATCTTTAACAGGCGCAACTATGCCGTTACGTATTACGGCAGTGCGTCGTCGTCGACCACATACTACAACCTGCGCCCTCGCGAGATAATATTGAGCGCGCAGATAAGTCTTTAGCCGCTTGGCTACATGGTGCGGCAGTGCATACAGATATTTATATTAACTTAACATTTGCCTAACTTCTCATTGGCTGTCTGCCGTATGTGGTGCAGCTTTTTGTCTGTCTTTATTATGTTGTGTAACAACTTGATATTCAATGTGTTGCAAAAAGCCGTCTTTTGGCATGCAAAACGTGGCCTTTTGTCTTGTAAAAGCATGCCTTTTACGATGCAAAAGCTATCCTTTTGCAATGCGGCTGATGAAGAGCGGAAAAATAAAAGTGTGCCAAACGATATCCAACTGTTGCAGAATGTTAAAACAAATACCTCCATATCTGCTGCAAAAGATGTTGCAAAAGATATGGAGGCAGAATGTGTTTATCGTGTCAGATAAACCTTACCGGTTGTCATGCCTATACAATCGGCAGACTTATTCCGTTGATTTTCTGATAAATGTCGAGCGCATACACGTCGGTCATGCCGCTGATATAGTCGATAACAGCCATGATGCGCGTTTCGAGGTCGGGTGCGCTGATGTCATACTGGCTGCTCACGCGGCTGATAAGCTGGCGCGAGTAGAACCGCTGCGGATTGACAGCCGCCTCGGTCATGACCTCCATCAGGCTATCCATAATCTTAAAACCGCTCAGTTCGACGTCAAGCACAGGCTTGCTCTTGTAGATTCGCTTTTTCGAAAGTTCGGTGCAGTTGCGGTAAGCCTTAACCAGTCTGTCGTCGATGCTGTCGATAAGACTGCCGCTGAACTCGCCCATCATAATCTCGTCTTCGTGCCTCATGAACGCGTCAACGCATGCCCTTTCGAGCGCGTTGATAACGCAAGCCCTCATGTATATCACCTTCTCGTTGTCGTCGGTTATCTCCTCGTCGTGAATCCTCTGCATGATATGATTTTGTCCCATTTCATCGAAGAAATCCAGGAAAAGCCGCTTTGTCTCCTCATACGTTACAATCTTCAGCTTGTGGGCATCCTCAATGTCCATAATCTCGTAGCAGATGTCGTCGGCAGCCTCTACAAGATACACCAGCGGATGGCGTGCATACTCGGCAGGACAGCCGTCGGCCGACTTGCGTATGATGCCGAGGTCGTCGGCAATGCTGCAGAATATGTCGGCTTCTGTGCTGAAAAATCCGAATTTACCGTGCCCCTTTTCCGCCAGAGCTGACGCAAAAGGATATTTCACGATAGACGCAAGCGTGGTGTAAGTCATCACGAATCCGCCGTCGCGGCGCCCTTTGAAGCGGTGAGCAAGCAGACGGAACGCGTTGGCGTTACCCTCAAAGTGAGTGATGTCGTTCCACAGCTCGGGGCTCAGCCTGTCTTTAAGATAAGCCCCCTTGCCCTCGGTGAAGAACGTCTGAATGGCCTTCTCGCCGGAGTGTCCGAACGGAGGGTTGCCCATGTCGTGCGCCAGGCATGCCGTGCTTACTATGGTGCCAATCTGCGTGAACAGCGTGTCGGCCAGTTCGGGCCTTGTCTTCATAACGCAGTGGGCCACGTCGTTGCCGAGCGACATGCCCACGCTTGCCACCTCCAGGCTGTGAGTGAGGCGGTTATGTACGAAAATGCTGCCCGGCAGCGGGAACACCTGAGTCTTGTTCTGCATGCGGCGGAACGGCGCAGAGAATATCAGCCGGTCGTAGTCGCGCTTAAACTCAGAGCGGTCGTCGTGCCTTATGGCGTGGCGCGACTCCTGCCCGAGTCTTTTGTTCGATATAAGTTGTTTCCAGTTCATCATCTTTCTGCAAAATAAGGCCGTATGCACAATACGGCGGTTAGCTGCGCAAAAGTAATCTAAAAATGGCTAAATTCTTTCTTTTTAGCGCTAAAAATACAATTATGTAAATATAAATAGCTATTTTTGCACACAAATTAAAATAACGTAACCGGCAGCATGCCAGCTGTGGGCTGGCTGATGTCGGCATGTGGCGTCAGGCCGAGGCATGCGCCGTTAAAACCTAAAAAGCAGAATAAGACTATGATACCCGTAAAAGTAATCAACAAAGGGCACCAGCCGCTTCCGGCATACGCCACGGCACAGAGTGCAGGTATGGATCTCAGGGCAAACATCGACGCCCCGATAACGCTGCGCCCCATGGAGCGCAGGCTGATACCCACGGGCCTCTACATAGCCCTGCCCGAAGGCTACGAGGCACAGGTGCGCCCGCGCAGCGGACTTGCCTTGAAACACGGCATAACGGTGCTTAACACGCCGGGAACGATAGACGCCGACTACAGAGGCGAGGTGATGGTGCTGCTGATAAACTTTTCAGACACCGACTTCGTGATCAACGACGGCGAACGCATAGCCCAGATGGTCATCGCTCGCCATGAGACGGCAGAGTTTGTCGAGGTTAGCGTGCTCGACGAGACTGAGCGCGGCGCAGGCGGCTACGGCCACACCGGAGTGAAATAACAGCAAGGTTCGCATTTCAACAATTCAGATGAACAGACTAACATCATACATCCTTGTGCTGCTTTCGGCGGCGGCTGTCATCACAGGCTGCAGCCACGGCACGGCAACAAAGACAGGCGCAGGCGGCACGGCGTCGCGCGGCATCGTGGTTCCGCCCATAAGCCATAACGACAGCATGCGCTTCAAGATATTCTATTTTGAGGCTGTCAAGCAGCAGGTGGCCGGCAACTACGACGCGGCTTACGACCTGCTGAGCCACTGTCTCGACATAAACCCCAACGCAGCAGAGGCCTACTTTATGATGTCGTCTTACAGCGGAGTGCTCTATGGCGACACCGCCGCACTTGAAGACGTTAAGAAGGCTGCCGAGCTCGCCCCCGAGAACAACACCTATCTTGAGCGTCTCGGCACGGGCTACATACGCATAGGCAACCTCGACGAGGCCATAAAGGCATACGAGAAGCTGGCACACAACAGTCCGGAGCGTTCAGACGTGCTCGACATCCTTAACCAGCTGTATCTCAGAAAGAAAGACTACGACAATGTGATAAAGACCATTGAACGCATCGAAGCCCTTGAAGGCAGCAGTGAGCAGACAGCCCTGTCGAAGATGCAGGTGTACTCGCTGCAGGGCAAGAAGGAGGAAGAGTTCAATGAGCTGAAGTCGATGTCGGAGAAATATCCCAACGACATGAACTACAGGGTGATGATGGGCAACTGGCTTCTGCAGAACGGCAAGCCAGACGAGGCATACAGCCAGTATATGGACGTGCTGAAGCAAGACCCCGAGAACCCCATGGCACGCATGTCGATGATAGACTACTACAGAACTACGGGCAGCACGGCGCAGGCCGACTCGATACAGGAGACAATGCTCGTGAATCCCAAGACGCCCGTCAGCACAAAGATGATACTGATGAGGCAGGTGGTGGCAGACAACGAGAAGAGCGGAGGCGACAGCACACAGGTGCTCAACCTCTTTAAGAGAATACTGAAACAGCCGCAGGAGACATCCGACATGGCCGAGCTGTATGCAGCATACATGACGCTGAAGAAGATGCCGCAGGATTCTATCACCAAGGTGCTGGAGACCGTGCTGACCATCTCGCCCGACAACGCGGCTGCCCGTCTGCAGCTGATACAGACAGTGTGGAACGAGAAAGACTTCGACAAGGTTATAGAGCTGTCGCGCCAGGCGCTCGACTATAATCCCGACGAGATGGCCTTCTATTATTTCCTCGGGCTTGCCTATGTGCAGAAAGACGATGACGACAACGCCCTCGAAGTGTTCAGGAAGGGCGTCAGCCAGATTGACGACGAGAGCAACCCCGACATCGTGTCAGACTTTTATGCCATCATGGGCGACATCCTTTACAGCAAGGGGCAGGAGCAGGAAGCCTATGCCGCTTATGACAGTTGCCTGCAGTGGAAGGACGACAACTTCGGCTGTCTGAACAACTATGCCTACTATCTGTCGGAAACGGGCAAGAATCTCGACAAGGCCGAGCAGATGAGCTATCGCACGGTGCAGGCCGAACCCGACAACTGCACATACCTTGACACCTATGCATGGATACTGTTCAATCAGAAAAAATATAAAGACGCGCAGCCGTATATTGACATGGCCATCAAGAACGACACCACAAACAGTGCGGTGCTTCTCGAGCATGCAGGCGACATCTACTACATGAACGGCGACGCCGGCAAGGCCCTCGAATACTGGCGCGAGGCGCTTGAGAACAGTGACGAGGAGAATAAGGTGCTTATAAGAAAAATAAAACTGAAGAAATATGTTGAGAAATAGCAGCAGGCTGTTACGCAGCCTCGTCTTTTTGGTTGTGTGCCTCGCCGTAGTTTCGTGCAGCACAAAGAAGGCCGCCATGTCCGGCGGCTCGTCTTCGTCGTCAGGCAATAATGATGTTGAAAGCATATTGGCCCGCAAGACAGACTTTCTGCGCAAGGTCTACGACAATGAAGTGTATGCCCAGGCCATTTCGGCTAAGATAAAGTTCAGCATCAACACCGGCTCAAAAGATCTGTCGGTGTCGGGCTCGCTGAAGATGAAGAAGGACGACGTGATACGCATACAGCTCACTCCGCTCGGACTGATGGAGGCCGGACGCATTGAGTTTACAAAGGATTACGTGCTCGTGGTAGACCGCATCAACAAGGAATATATCAAGGCTTCATACAGCGATGTAGACTTCCTGCAGCGCAACGGGCTCGACTTCTACGCCCTGCAGGCACTGCTGTGGAATCAGCTCTTCGTGCCCGGACAGCAGAAGATAACCGACTCGGCCCTCAAGAATTTCGGCGTTACGTTCAATGATGCCGTGGCCAACACGCTCGTTACGCTGAAGCGCGGCAGCATGAGCTATGTGTGGCAGGCCGACAAGACGAGCGGACAGATCAAGGCTGTGGACGTAACATACAGCAGCCCGTCGACAGGCAGCACATCAGTGAAATGCACCTATGGAACATTCAAGCCGCTCGGTACGAAGAAATTCCCTACGGACATCACCCTGATGATGAAGAGCAGCGCGGTGAAGAGAGCCAACGGCGTGGCCGTGAACATATCAATGAGCGGACTCGACACGTCGGCCGACTGGGAGACGCGCACCTCTGTGTCGGATAAATATAAAAAGGTGGATCCGCAGGACGTAATTAACAGAATCTTAAAGTTATAAATGAGAAGAATACTAATATTTCTGCTGGCATTGTCGTTGGTGGCGCCTTCGCTGGCTCAGAAAAAGCAGACAGCCAAGAAAAAGACCACGACTAAGCGCGTGGTGAAGAAGCGCAGCACGAAAAAGTCGGCCAAGACAGCCAACTATTCGAACGCCTCTATCAGGGGACTCCGCAACCAGCGCGCGAGCGTTCAGCGCAAGATAAAGGAGCAGGAGCGCCTCTTGCGTGTCAATAAGGCCGACGTAAAGAAGCGGCTCAATAACCTGATGATGATAAACAGCGAAATCGACCAGCGGCAGAAGTCTATCGACGGAATACAGAAAGACATTACCCACATCGACGGAAACATACAGCTGCTCAAGAATCAGCTCTCTACGCTCGAGCAGCAGCTGCAGGACCGCAAGGCCAAATACATAAAGTCGATGCGGTATATGGCCAGCAACCGCACCATACAGGACAAGCTGATGTTCATCTTCAGCGCCAAGAACTTTGCCCAGATGTACCGCCGTCTGAGGTTCGTCCGCGAGTATGCCGCCTATCAGCGTGCCCAGGGCGAGATGGTGAAAGCCAAGCAAAACCAGATAGAGGCAAAGAACAATGAGCTGAAGAAGGTCAGGGGACAGAAGAACAACCTGCTCTATAAGGGACAGCAGGAACAGGCTGCGCTGCAAGGCAAGCAGGCCGAGCAGCAGCAGGTGGTGAACACACTGCAGAAGCAGCAGAAGACGATACAGACCATCATTGCCGACCAGCGCAAGAAGGATGCAGCCCTCAATGCGCAGATCGACAAGCTCATAGCCGAAGAAGTGGCTAAAGCCAAGGCAAGGGCTGAGGCTGAAGCCCGCAGAAAAGCCGCTGCCGCTGCAGCCGCCGCAAAGCGCAGGGCAGAGGAACTGGCACGCAAGAAGGCTGCCGCCGAGGCAGCAGCGCGCGAGAATGCACGCCGTGTGGCTGAGGCTAAGGCACGCGAGGAACGCCTGAAAGCCGAAGCAAGAGCAGCCGAGCGCAAGAACGCCGAGGAGAAAGCCAGGGCAGAACAGGCCGCACGTGAGGCTGAGGCCGACCGCGTTGCAGCAGAACGCAAGGCCAAGGTGGAGGAGATGAGGCATGAGAACGAGGTGGCTCGTGCCAAGAAGGAGGCCAAGGAGGCCGTTGCCTTCGATTCGCAGGACCGCAAGCTCAGCGGCAGTTTTGAGCGCAACCGCGGCCGCCTGCCGATGCCTATCACGGGCTCTTACCGCATTGTGAGTCATTTCGGACAATATAATGTTGAAGGACTTAAGAACGTTAAGCTCGACAACAAGGGTATAAATATCCTCGGAAGTCCCGGAGCTTCGGCACGCTCTATATTCGACGGAGAAGTCAGTGCCGTGTTCGGCTTCGGCGGAACGATGGTTGTCATGGTGCGCCACGGCAGTTATATTTCAGTCTACTGCAACCTGCGCTCCGTAAGCGTACACCGCGGACAGCACGTCAGCGCCCGTCAGGCCTTAGGCGTGGTAGGCGAGGACAACATACTGCAGTTCCAGCTCAGGCGCGGAACGGCAAAGCTGAATCCTGAGTCATGGCTCGGAAGATAGCCATCGTACTAATGCGATAATATTTAGTAAGACACGGCCGCTGCGACGGTCTGCCAACAAAGCCGAGACACATTTTTGTCAGATAATTTTCTGTCTGGCGTTTGTGTGTCGGCTTGTCGGTCTAGCCGCCGTGCGCAGTGTCCGGATATTTTTTTAATAAGCCAGAAAAATATTATTTAAAATTATCTGAAAAGAAAAATTTTGATTACTTTTGCGAAATAATAAGGTGTAAGGACATATGGAAGATGAACTTAGAATAATTATAAGCGGAGGCGGCACCGGAGGCCATATATTTCCGGCTGTTTCGATAGCTAACGCAATCAGGGCAAAGTATCCCGAAGCTAAAATACTGTTTGTCGGAGCGTTAGGACGCATGGAGATGCAGCGCGTGCCTGCTGCCGGTTATGAGATTGTAGGACTTCCTATAAGCGGCTTCAACAGAAAGAACATGCTTAAGAATGTGGTGGTTCTTTACAGGATATGGAAGAGCCAGCAGATGGCGAAGAAGATTATACGCAAGTTCAATCCAATGGCAGCCGTCGGAGTGGGCGGATATGCCAGCGGTCCGATGCTCAACCAGTGTACGAAGATGGGCATACCGTGCCTCATTCAGGAACAGAACTCCTATGCAGGCGTCACCAACAAGATACTGTCGAAGAAGGTAGACCGTATCTGCGTGGCCTACGACGGCATGGAAAGATTCTTCCCGGCAGACAAGATAGTCAAGACCGGTAATCCCGTGCGTCAGGCCCTGCTCGACACAAAGCTGACAAAAGCTGAGGCCCTTAAGAGTTTCGGGCTGTCTGAAGACAAAAAGACCATCCTCATCGTAGGCGGAAGCCTTGGCGCGAGAACGGTCAACGAGAGCGTACTTCAGAATCTCGACATGATAAAAGAGTCAGGTGTGCAGTTTATATGGCAGACCGGAAAATACTATAACGCGTCGATAATGGCTGAACTGAAGCAGCGCGGAACGGTTCCGTCGCTTCACGTAACCGACTTTATCTCTGACATGGGCGCTGCCTACAAGGCCGCCGACCTGGTGATAAGCCGCGCCGGAGCAAGCAGCATATCAGAGTTCTGCCTCATAGGCAAGCCGGTTATCCTCGTTCCTTCGCCCAATGTGGCCGAAGACCATCAGACAAAGAACGCCATGGCCCTGGTCAACAAGAACGCTGCTCTGTATGTAAAGGACGCCGACGCTCCTGCTGAGGTGGTTAAGCTGGCGCTGCAGACAGTGAAAGACGATGCCAGACTGAAAGAACTTAGCGAGAACATACTGAAGCTCGCGCTTCCCGACTCGGCCGACATAATAGCCAACGAAGTTGTTAAGCTCGCACGCCGCGGACACTGATGCGGAGGGTAAGTAGGCCACAGACAATAATTATATAGAATACTAAAATAAATTGCAAAAGCAGATGCAGGGCTGCAATCAGCCCTGGCGGACAAAAGTCCGTTTCTGTAGAGAATAATAAAATAATGGAACTGAAAGAGATTAAAGCTGTATATTTTGTAGGAGCAGGCGGCATAGGCATGAGCGCCATAGCCCGTTACTTCCTGCACAGAGGCGTTGTCGTTGCCGGATACGACAAAACTCCTTCTGCATTGACAACGCAGCTCGAGAAAGAAGGCATGCTTATTCATTATGAAGAAAACATCGACGAGATACCGCATGCCTGCAGAAACCAGAAGTCTTCGCTCGTGATCTACACCCCGGCCATACCGGCAGACCACAAGGAGCTGGTTTACTTCCGTGAGAACGGTTTCGACGTTGAGAAGCGCGCCCAGGTGCTGGGCATGCTCACACGCTCACACAAGGGCCTTTGCTTTGCCGGCACGCACGGCAAGACCACCACGTCTACCATGTGCGCCCACATCATGCATCAGAGCCACGTCGACTGCAACGCCTTTCTCGGCGGCATATCAAAGAATTACAGCTCTAACTACATACTGAGCAAGGAGAGCGACTTCGTGGTTATCGAGGCCGATGAGTTCGACCGCAGCTTCCACTGGCTCCGTCCGTGGATGAGCGTCATAACATCTACCGACCCCGATCATCTCGACATATACGGCACCAAGGAGGCCTATCTTGAGAGCTTCGCCCATTACTCTTCGCTGATTCAGCCCGGCGGAGCGCTCATCATACACAAGGGTCTCGAGATGAAAGCTCAGGTGCAGCCCGGTGTTAAGGTGTATGAATACAGCCTTGACAGCGGCGACTTCCATGCCGAGAATATCGTGATTGAGAACGGCAACATCTCGTTCGACTTCATCTCGCCCATAGAAACCGTACGCGGAGTGCAGCTCGGTCAGCCCGTGCCCATCAATATCGAGAACGGCATTGCGGCCATGGCCATGGCACAGCTCAACGGATGCTCAAGCGAGGAACTGAAATATGGCATGAAGACATACCGTGGCGTTGACCGCCGCTTCGACTTCAAGATAAAGAACGACAAGATTGTCTTCCTCAGCGACTACGCACACCATCCAAAGGAAATCTACCAGAGCGCAAGGAGCATACGCGAGCTTTACAGGGACAAGAAGATAACCGTAATCTTCCAGCCCCATCTCTACACCCGCACGCGCGACTTCTATAAGGACTTTGCCGACAGCCTGAGCATGCTCGACGAGGTTGTGCTCTGCGACATATATCCCGCACGCGAGGAGCCTATTCCCGGCGTTACGTCACAGCTTATCTACGACAACCTGAAGGAAGGCGTGGAGAAGAAGATGATACACAAGGAGGATGTCCTCTCGTTCGTAAAAGACAATGATTTCGAGGTGCTCGTGGTGCTCGGCGCCGGCGACCTCGACAATTATGTGCCACAGATAGAGAAAATACTTCAAGACAAGTATAAGTAAATGCATCAGAAACTTAAAAGAACCATATTCATAACGCTCGACGTGTTTCTTGCGGTTTACCTGGTGATGGCGATGACCTCGTTCAATCATCCGGCAGAGACACATAGCGTGTGTACTAAGGTTACCATTAATGTTGAGGATGAAAGTACAAACGGATTCCTAAGTGCAAAGGAGGTGAAGCGCATTCTTGAGCGGAGCCGCCTTTATCCGTTTAAGAAGAAACTTGCCGACATCAACCCTCGCGACATCGAGGACAAGCTGAAGGACACGCCCTTTGTCAACACTGCACAGTGCTATAAGACAAAGGACGGCAACGTCTTTATAAGCATCACGCAGCGTCTGCCTATCGTAAGGGTGAAAAACTCGCGTGGCGACGACTATTATCTTGACGATCAGGGCGGCATAATGCCCAACTCAAAGTACACGTCAGACCTGATAATAGCCACAGGCAACATAAGCCGCTGGTATGCCCGCAACTATCTCTCTTATCTGGCCATCGAGCTGATGAAGGATGACTTCTGGAAGAATCAGATAGTGCAGATAAACATACTGCCCGACCTTGGCGTTGAGCTTGTTCCGCGCGTCGGCGAGCATATAGTTTATCTGGGCAACATCCCGCAGACAAAATATGTCAACCGCCGCAAGGTTCTTGTGCAAGGTTTTGTGCAGAAGAAGATGGACCGTCTGAAGAAGTTTTACAAATACGGACTCAGTCAGGCCGGATGGAACAAATATTCTTATATAGATCTGGAGTTTGACAACCAGATAATATGCAAAAAGAAGAAAAAGGCAGATATTTAAATAAAACAGAAACAACAAATTGATAACGTATGGCAGCAAAGGATTTTATAGTAGCAATAGAATTAGGCTCATCAAAGGTTACGGGCATTGCGGGCAAGAAGAATCTTGACGGCAGCATCTCTGTGCTCGCCGTTGTGAAGGAAGACTCTTCGTCGTTTATACGCAAGGGCGTCGTCTACAATATAAATCAGACCGTTCAGTGTGTGTCCAACATCGTCAAGAAACTGTCTGCCGCCCTCAAGTCTGAGATAGCTCAGGTGTATGTGGGCGTGGGTGGCCAGTCTATCAGAAGTGAGAAGAACGTGATAGGCAAAGACTTATTGGGCGACACCATCGTTACGCAGGAGATGGTAAACGAGCTTATGGACACCAACCGTAACATGTCTTATCCTGAACAGGAAATTCTTGACGCGGCCACACAGGAGTATAAGGTCGACAACCAGCTGCAGCTCGATCCCGTGGGCATACAGTGCAGCCGCCTTGAAGGCAACTTCCTCAACATATTGTGGCGCAAGACCTTCTACCGCAACCTCAACAAGTGTTTCGACACTGCCGGCATTGCCATTGCCGAGATGTATCTGGCGCCGCTGGCGCTGGCCGACAGCGTGCTGTCCGACTCTGAGAAGCGTTCAGGATGCGTGCTCGTTGACCTTGGTGCCGATACCACCACTGTTTCTGTTTACTATAAGAATATTCTTCGCCATCTTGCTGTCATACCTCTCGGCGGCAACAACATCACCAAGGATATCGCTTCGCTGCAGATGGACGATGAGAACGCCGAGAAGATGAAGCTGAAATACGGAAATGCTTATACTGACAACAACGAGATAGACAACACCCTGATGTTCCCCATCGATGCCGACCGCAGCATAGAGAGCCGCAAGTTTATCGAGATCGTAGAGGGCAGACTTCAGGAGATTATCGAGAACGTGTGGTATCAGGTTCCTGCCGAGTATGCCGACAGGCTGCTGGGCGGTATCATCCTTACCGGTGGAGGCTCTAACATGAAGAACATCGACATGGCCTTCAGAAACCACACGCATATAGAGAAAATACGTATTGCGAAGTTTGTTACGCAGACCATCAACTCTAACAACAACGACATCAACGCCCACAACGGCATGATGAACACCGTGCTGGGCATCCTGGCCAAGGGCGACATGAACTGCGCCGGCGAAGAGTACAGCGAGCACAGCGACCTCTTCGGTGCCGACAAGCCAAAGCCGGCTGCCGGCATGCAGGGCGGAACTCACGTACAGCAGCGCAACAACGAGGGCGTAGTGCTCACCGAAGCCGAGAAGCTGAAGATTGAGGAGATGCGCCGCAAGGCTGCCGAAGAGGCTGCCAGGAAGGAGAGCGAGCTCGAAGTTAAGCCGAAGGACGATGCCGACAAGGAAAAGAAGGGCATGAAGCCTCATGTTACAAAGCTCAAGAACTGGTTCAGAAGCCTTGTCTCTGAGGACGAATAATATTGACATGGCTGCGCTGCTACAAACTTATAACTACGAAAAAAAATAAAGACGAGATATGGCTGATACACATAGAATAGTGGATTTCGGTGAGCCCGAAAAAGAGAAGAGCATAATAAAAGTGATCGGAGTAGGCGGCGGTGGAGGCAACGCCGTTAACCACATGTACCGCGAGGGCATACACGACGTGTCGTTCGTTCTGTGCAACACTGACAACCAGGCACTCAACGACTCGCCCGTACCCGTGCACCTGCAGCTCGGCAAGGAAGGACTCGGAGCCGGCAACAAGCCTGCAAAGGCGCGCGAGGCAGCCGAGGAGAGCCTTGAGGACATTAAGGCAATGCTCAACGACGGCACCAAGATGGCATTCATCACAGCCGGAATGGGCGGAGGCACCGGCACCGGTGCGGCTCCTGTCATTGCCAGTGTTTCAAAGGATCTGGGCATCCTTACCGTCGGCATCGTTACCATACCGTTCCGCTTTGAGGGCGAACGCAAGATAGACCAGGCACTCGACGGCGTTGAAGAGATGTCAAAGCACGTCGACGCCCTGCTCGTAATCAACAACGAGCGCCTGCGCGAGATTTATCCGGAACTGTCTATCCTTGATGCCTTCGGCAAGGCCGACGACACCCTGAGCATTGCTGCCAAGAGCATAGCCGAGATTATCACCGTTCACGGACTGATAAACCTCGATTTCAACGACGTGAAGACCGTGCTTAAGGACGGCGGCGTGGCCATCATGAGTACAGGCTACGGCGAAGGCGAAGGCCGCGTTAAGCGTGCCATTGAGGACGCGCTCAACTCACCTCTGCTCAACGATAACGACGTGTTCAACGCAAAGAAGATATTGCTCAGCATATCGTTCTGCAGCGACAAAAACAGCAACAACGGCCTCATGATGGAGGAGATGAACGACGTGAACGACTTTATGGCCAAGTTTGGCAACGACTTCGAGATAAAGTGGGGACTTGCCACCGACCCCGAACTGGGCAACAGGGTGAAGGTTACCATCCTCGCCACAGGATTCGGCATAGAGAATGTCGACGGCATGAACGAGCACTACAAGAAGCACTCTCAGGAGGAGAACGAACGCCGTGCTGAGGAGGAGGAGAAGGCTGCCGAGCGCCGCGCAAAGCGTGAACACTACTACGGCACCGACGGAAAGAGCTCTAAATACAAGCGCCGTCCGCACATATACATCTTCCGCCAGGAAGACCTCGACAACGACGACGTAATATCTTCTGTTGAGTCGACGCCTACATACAAGCGCACACGTCAGGAGCTTGAGGAGATACGCAACCAGTCTATGGGACAGGTAAAGAAGGCCGAGAGCGAGGACAGCAAGATACAGGGAACAATAAAGTTTGGATGATTGACAATTCATAATTCATAATTTTTAATTCATAATTAAAATGTTATTCGATCAGATAAGCAACGATATAAAGGAGGCCATGAAGGCCCGCGACAAGGTGCGTCTTGAGACCTTGCGCAACATTAAGAAAGTTTTTCTTGAGGCAAAGACTGCTCCCGGAGCCAACGACACTCTCGAGGATGCCGACGCCATGAAGATTCTTGCCAAGCTTGCCAAGCAGGGCAAAGAGTCGGCTGCCACATTCGTGCAGCAGAACCGTCAGGACCTTGCAGACGCCGAGCTGGCACAGGTCAGCGTCATTGAGGCATACCTGCCGAAGCCTATGACAGAGGAAGAGATTGAGGCTGCCGTAAAGGAAATTATAGCCCAGACAGGTGCCGCAGGCATGAAGGACATGGGCAAGGTTATGGGCGTGGCTTCAAAGCAGATGGCTGGCAAGGCCGACGGCCGCATTATTTCCGGCATCGTAAAGAAACTGCTTGCCTAAGCATTTTCTTTCTGATATAAAATAATAAATCAGCCTGAACGGACTAAACAGTCTGCTCAGGCTGATTTGTTTTTGTCGTGTTTACATACTGAACCCTGTTTCCATTTACACAAAATTTTGGACAGTGTCATTAACTCCTAAAAGCAGGGCAGACGACTTTAACTACTCTAACTTTTTTAATTACTATAATTAGGTATGAGTTTCGGGACATAGTTTCTGATACTCAATGCTGCCGGATTTTTCGCTGCGCTCAACAATACGTGTATATCCGCCAGAACAATAGCCTTGCTGTTTCTCATCAATTCATGTTAATCTCTGATAACTTCCATGTGACCGAAGGGCTTAACTTTAGTAACCGTGGGTGGCACGCTCACGGTTACTAAAGAAATAGGAATCACCAGGAGTGGTGATACTTTATTAACAAAATACATTTATAAAAGTAGCACCACTTCGGGTGCACGTTCCTCATTATAGAATAACCGGGCGTGGCTTCGCTGTGCTTTGCCACACCCGGTTACAAAAGTGTAGCCCTCCGGGCTGCCTCGCCATGTTAAGTGAAAAATTAAAAACGAAAAGTGAAGAATCCAAATGCACGTGCCCGAAGGGCTGCACCTTAGTAACCGTGGGTGGCACACCCACGGATACATAAACACTAGGCATCACCCGAAGTGGTGATACTTTTATTTAAGTGAAGAACGAAGAGGGAAGAACAGGCGCAGAGCGCAATTAAGAATTAAAATGCAAAGTGCCTGATAAGAATCCACAAGGCTATTGACTTTAACTCCTAGCCAACTTGTTGGCGATAACTCCTTTAACTACCAAAATAGGATTGCTATTGTCTTAACTCCTTAACTTCCTAACTCCTTAACTCCTATAACTTTTAACCCTTATTAAAAAAACTCGTCACTCGTCACAATGGCGTATAACGCACTGATACACATGGCGTTACAGTGTGACGAGTTGCGCTTTCAACTCGTCACGCTCGTGGCTCACACATCAGCCGTGATGAGTTTAGCCGGCAACTCGTCACGTTTTAACGTCTTGATTTACAGCTTGTTATGCACGGTTGTGACGAGTGATGAGTTTTTTATAAAAATAAAATTGATCCTTATGTTATGCTGCATGACTTATCACGAAGAGTCAACTTTTATCAGTTATAACTTATGTTTCGGTCAACCTAAGTCAGTAAATAGTCAACATTCTTTATTATTGCCGTTTTCATTTTTCCGAAAGACATACTTTTGCACCCTGAAAGGCCACGTTTCAGCATGCAAAAGCATACCTTTTGCATCATAGTTTGCCGTGTTTTGTAAGTTCTGTATAACAAGTTCTGCTGATAAAATTCTCAATTCTCCATCATCCATTCTCAATTCTAACTTGCTTTTTCAGCCTGTATTTGATAGTTCTCAGCGCTCCCGGAGTTATGGCCATAATGCGCTGAATGTCTTTGTCGCTGAAGCCTATGG
>OGMP01000159.1_pt1 | contig 73147 bp, 58 predicted proteins | sample 1573261 | NCBI WGS metagenome assembly OGMP01 (sample SAMEA2581878, study PRJEB24529) | metagenome | biome: Human gut stool | place: China | collected 2011 | reverse complement strand
AGCCCGATAACTGCGGCGGCGCTTCTTGGTTCGTTCTTCTCGCTGTTGAGAAGAATGAACAAATAACGCAAATTAGTGTAACAAGGACTTTCTTTGGCAGGGAAAGAAAGTCCTTTGTAGCACAATCCTCCCTTGCCGTGTCCCGCAGCATTGCGGGGTGTTTTTGCAACGCAAAATATAGGGGGAGTGCCCGAAGGACAAGGGGGTTGAAAAAATAGGGCAAAAATATAGGGGAGGTGGCACGTAGTGACGGAGGGGTTAAAAAGACAACCGGTGAAAATAAAAAAGACTGAAAATCTTGTTTTTATCCCCTGCCCGCACTACCTTTGCAAACGTGAAAACAGGTAAAGCCCGATAAATACATTTCGGCTTGTCCCATTTTCACAAGGTCTCTTTGCCGGGTTACCGGCAAGGAGGCAGACATATTGATAAAAGCGTTTTTGCTTTATCCTTTTTACGAAATTCGCCAAATTTTTCTTACGGAAGGATAAGCAGTCAAAGAACGCTCATGCTTGCCTATATCCACCCCGGCAAGGGGGTGGCAGATATATCGGCATGGCGTGGGGTGGGCTGTTTATTTCCGTATGGGCGTTTGGCGATGCCTCGTAAAAGATAAACAGAATGTTCCCTGCGCTTTTCTGTTTTTAAACGTCGGCCGAAGGGGAACGGGCGACAAGAAAAAATCTTACTATGTCAACGACAGCAAACACGTCTTTACTCCCGTGGATCGGGAAAGACTATTCCGCCGGCTTTCGAGGTAAACATATCCTCGTGCTCGGCGAAAGCTTCTATTGCGACGATTGCGACCCGTGTATCCTTGCGCCGGACAGCGAATGCAGGCAAATGCCCCGGAAAACCGTGGACGACTATCTCTCTTACAGGAAAGGCGAGGGGGAGTACCGGCCGTGGATGAAAACCTTTATCGTATTCGAGCGGGCGGTGTATGGGCACGAGACGACCGCCGAGGAATGTTTGGCGTTCTGGAACGCCGTGATATTCGACAACTACGTGCAAACGCCCGTTCCCGCCTCCCGCACGGCCCCCACGGCCGCACAGTGGGAGCAGGCTGTCCCCGTCTTTTCCCGGCTCCTGAGTGAATACCGGCCCGACCGGATTATCCCGTGGGGCGACAGGCTCTACAACAAGCTCCCACCGCTCGACGGGCGCGAAGGCGAGCCGGTGAGTCGCGACGATTCCGCCCGGGCAGTGTGGGTCTATCCGCTCGGCGATGGCCACTGCTGCGAGATGCTCTCCCACAGCCACCCCTCCTCCGGCTACTCTTGGGAATATTGGCACGCCTGCCTCGAACAATTCATAAAACGTTAACCATTAAAGCATAAACAGTATGAAAAGGCTACTCACAAAATTCATGATAGGTTGCTTTTTCCTATCGGTTATATCATCTTGCGATGAATTATTATCTCCTAAATCCGCCGAAAGTCCACGAATGAAGGCTTGGGTATATTGGGAAACAATAGGTTCTGAATATAAGATACAAAAAAACTTTATTGAAGAATGTCGTAATAGTTTAAAAACATATAAAGGGTTTGAGAAAGATCCTAATGCTCCTTATTCGATTTTCGAATTTACACTTTGGAGATTTGAAAACGACATTAATGGACCAGATCGCAATGGAAACATAGAATACGATGTAGAAGATCCCACTTCTTCGATTTCCTATTTTTACAAATACGACGAATTCGATTATTATGATAAAATACGTTGGGATAAAAATGAATTGGACAAAAACAGTACTCTTTACAAACAAAAAAATTGGGCGGATACTCACGAAGCCGATGTTCAAAAAAATATCGACGAAATATTTCTCCCAAAATATAAAGAATTTGCAAAAGCATTCATAGATCGTGAAGTAAAGATCATTAATTGGGATTGGTCCGAGAATAATCAAGGAGATACCTTCACCGGATATTTGGTCACGTATGAAGTCGGTAACGGGAACTATGCGTTAGTCAATTTGATCGAATTCGACGATGGCAAATGGAGTGCCCAAATGGAGTATAAAGGCCGGTCATTACAAGAACTTAACTCTTTAATAGAATAATACTTTGTGTCACAAAAAACAGAATACACGATGAAAAAATATTTGTTTATTTTAATAATGCCCGCTATATGGAACAATCTGTCCGCTCAGCTAAAAACCTATTCCGGCGAGTTTATTTATCAAGGCGATTTCTATGGGAGAGACGCCATACTAGGAATCGCTACCTATACTTATAAAGAAGAAAACGGGAAACGCATATATCATGGTAAATTTTCTTTTACCGGACATATTTCAGAAGTTAAATATCAGATAACCGGATCATACGAAAACGGCAAAAAAAACGGTATATGGGTCACGAAAAACAGCGATAACATGACCCTTACCGAAACTTTTAGCGATGGGCTTTTGAATGGGAAATGGGAAAAAACAAAATATCATTTTTTCGGAGGTAAATTATTGAAAGAAAAGACGATTGATTTTTATGAGCGAAGAAATTACGTAAAGGGGAAATTGCAGGGACCATATGTATACAAAGAAGATAATGCTTATAGTTTTAAAAATATAGAAGCGTTTTACAATAACGATAAACTTTCAGGAAAATACAAATATTGCGGCGGTAACGACAAGAACACAACAATAGGGCAATTCGATAATAATGGAGTTCCCTTTGGCTTGTGGGTTACCCATGAAAGAAACCAAACATTACGTACATATATTAAGAACGGCTTTTTACTGAACTCGACTCTAATCGACAATTCCACAGGAAGTAAACTCTCGAGTATAGTCTATGAAATCGACACTGCAAGAATAAACTCCATCATCGAAAACCGACATAAATTTCACTCAAAAGAATATACGCTTATAAACGACAGCATATATGACATCACGTCAACAATAGAACGCCATTATGTATATGGCGTAGGAGAGGAGAAATTAGATTTTGTATTGTTTACGATAAATTCAAGGCCTAATTACCAAATGACAGAATATTATTTATTCTTTAAAAATTTCTTTGAAAAACAATTTATCTCTTATTAATCAAATAACCATTAAAGCATAAACAGTATGAGAAAACAGATAATTAAATTCCTGTTCCTGCTCCTCGCCTTCGGCTATGCGATGGAAGCGAAATCAGGTGATTTCACATTCACAGTCGGTGGCATACAGTATCATTATAAAAAGGGCTATGACGGAGTACGTGTGACAAACTACACTGAAGAGTGTTCCGGTGACGTAGTTATTCCTTCGACGGTCACATACAACGGGAAACAATACACTGTGATAACGATTGAGGAATCGGCATTTAGTAGTTGCGACATAATGAAAACAGTGACCATACCCAATTCCGTGATATCTATTGGGCGCAAGGCATTTTCCAGTTGCAGCAATTTGAAAAAAGTGATATGGAACGCTCGTTCGGCTAGTACTCCTGGTTATTATGAATCTCCATTCTCAAATTGTAATCGACTGACCTGTTTCGTATTCGGGAAAGAGGTGATATCTATTCCAGATTATTTGTGTTATGACCTCGACTCATTGAATACCATCGTTATATCAAATTCCGTGATGGATATTGATAACTTTGCATTTCAAGGTTGTACCCAAATAGAGAGTATAACCATTGGCGAAAAGGTGAAATGGATAGGCGAGTGGGCATTCGACAGATGCAAAAGATTGGAACGAGTGATCTCCAAAGCCGTGACACCTCCCTCAATATGGGCAACGACCTTCGACGACTATGGCATGCCACTCTATGTCCCGAAAGGCTGTAAGTCGAAATATGCCGAGGCCAAATATTGGCGCAATTTCACCGACATTCGGGAGGCCACCCTGTACAAAGTTACGGCCAATGCCACAGACGAGACGATGGGATATGTGACAGGCGCCGGTGAGTATCCGAAGGGAGGTACGGCGACCCTTGTCGCCGTACCTTTCGGGCAAAACTATTTCGTGCGATGGAACGACGGAAATACCGACAATCCCCGCACGATAACGGTCACGGGCGACATGACATTCACCGCCGAGTTCGCGCCGGCCGGCTCTGCCGTGGAAACACTGGAAAACGGGGAGAGAGGCATCTATGCGACTGGCCGCACCTTGCATGTGGAGAACGGCGGGGAATCCTACCGGGGGTACACCGCCGCCGGCCGGTTGGTCTATACGGGCAACGACAGCAGCGTGACGCTATCTGCCCCCGGTATGTATATCGTGCGCACGAGCGACCGCTCGCAGAAAGTGGCGGTAAAATAACAGTTCCGGTTCTTCCTTTTTCAGGCAAGGCGGCGGAGGCATATCCGCCGCCTTTTCTTTACCCCCCTCTTCTCGAAGCATTTATCATCTGTTTTTATTTTAAACCTCTCCCCCTGTGTTCCTACAAGGAATATAGGGGGAGTGCCCATAGGGCGAAGGGGTTAAATGCCCGGTATAAACAGACTGATATGATGGCGTTTTCAACCCCTCCGTCACTTCGTGCCACCTCCCCTATCGCACATTCGTGCGCAGAGGAGGAGGTTAATACTTTCGACCGTCTTTTGCCCTTCGCCCCTATCTTCGATTAAAAATCGAAACAGGGGCGAACCCGAAGAAACTACCGTTTCTTCGGCGAGGGGTTGGAATATACAAGGACAATCCCCTCGAATTATCGACTGAATCGTAGATAATACGCAACCGACTTAGATAAAAAGAGCAAAGGTTGGTATGCCTAAACAAAACACAAACCTTTTTCTCAAAAAATAGGACTATCCGTTGTACAGACAGCCCTATCCAAAAAAGTCTTTATTTACTATAATTACAACTCTATATCCCCATTGAACACTTCGTGCCACGGCAGGCCTTGTTTATTGAGCTGTTCCATGAAAGGATCGGGATCGAATTCCTCTACGTTATAAACGCCCGGTTTTTTCCACTTGCCGGTGAGGAACATCATGGCTCCGATCATAGCAGGAACGCCCGTGGTATAGCTCACACCCTGTGCTCCGGTTTCGAGATAGGCAGCATGATGGCTGCAATTATTATACACATAATAAGTAAGTTCCTTTCCATCTTTTCCAATACCCCGAATGCGACAACCGATAGAGGTCTCTCCCGTGTAATTCTTACCGAGGTCTCCCGGGTTGGGCAAAACGGCTTTAAGGAACTGGATAGGTACGATCTCTACCCCGTTGTACATAATAGGATCGATACGCGCCATACCGATATTCTGAATCACACGCAAATGAGTGAGATACTCTTGTCCGAAAGTCATCCAAAAACGAGCACGCTTAATAGTAGGATAATTTTTAACCAGCGATTCCAACTCCTCGTGATAAATCAAATAGGATTCTTTGGGGCCTATATTAGGATAAGTGAGAGGACGATGAATCTCGTGCGGCTCTGTCTCGATCCATTTTCCGTTCTCGTAATACTTACCTTTTTGGGTTACTTCCCGGATATTGATTTCGGGATTGAAATTGGTAGCGAATGCCATACCATGATTACCGGCATTGCAATCGACAATATCGAGATATTGCATCTCTTTGAAATAATGTTTCGCCGCATAGGCCGTATAAACCCCGCTCACACCCGGATCGAATCCGCAACCGAGAATAGCCGTCAACCCGGCTTGCTCAAAACGTTCCCGATAAGCCCACTGCCATTTATATTCGTATTTAGCTTCGTCGAGAGGCTCATAGTTGGCCGTATCGAGATAATTGACACCGCAATGCAAACAGGCATCCATAATCGTCAAGTCCTGATAAGGCAAAGCCACATTGACAACGATATCGGGCTTATGCTTTTTGAACAATGCCACTAAATCCTCAACCTTGTCGGCATCGACACGGTCGGTCACGATACGATTGCCGCCAATGGCATCGGCTATGGCATCGCACTTGGACTGCGTGCGACTTGCCAAAACGATTTCGGTAAACACATCGGGATTCTGCGCTATTTTATGCGCCACCACCGTTCCTACTCCTCCGGCTCCGATAATAAGTACTTTTCCCATTTTATATCTCTGTTTTTTTTATTCGTTATTCATTTCCACACTCAAAAACGATGTTCGACACAAACCCTTTTTTCTTCTTCCAAGAAAACGACTCATTCACCTTTATCGGTATCGGATGTCAGGTCGAGCACCTCCTTATCCCCGCTTTTATCGAAATACTGCTTCCTTAACGGAGACGCTGTTATTTCTTTATAAAAAGAACGATTACGGAATACATCTATCGCCAAATAAAGAGCGTGACGGAACGACTGCTCGTCGGCTCGGTTCTGTCCGGCTATGTCGTATGCCGTACCATGATCGGGAGAAGTACGAACTACCGGTAATCCGGCCGTATAATTCACCCCGTCTTCCATCGCTATCGCCTTGAAAGGCGCCAATCCTTGATCGTGATACATAGCCAACACACCGTCGAATTGACGATAATGTCCGGTCCCGAAAAAGCCATCGGCCGGATAAGGGCCAAAACAAAGCATTCCTTTGGCATTGGCCTCTTGAATGGCCGGCTTTATGATTTCAATCTCTTCTGTTCCCAAAAGACCGTCGTCTCCGGCATGAGGGTTTAACGCCAACACGGCAATCCGAGGCTTTACCACACAAAAATCCTGCCTCAACGACTGTTCAAAAATTTGCAACTTTTCAAGAATGGTTTCCTTCGTAACAACAGACGAGACTTTCGAAACAGGCACATGCCCCGAAACCAAAGCGACCCGTAAAGTATCGTTCAACAATATCATCAACGCCTTTTGTCCGTTCCCCAAGCGACGTTCAAGAAACTCGGTATGTCCGGGAAAATCAAACTTATCAGACTGTATGGCATGTTTGTTTATGGGAGCCGTCAACAATACGTCTATCGAACCGGCTTCCATATCGGCAGCAGCTCGTTCAAGAGCGGCATAAGCAGCCTCCCCTCCTATTGCCGTAGCCTTTCCTATTTCCACTTTCACATCGTCGTCGACACAAGTAATCAAATTCACTTTATTTTCATCGGCTGCCGATGCATCGCTAATAATATTAAAATTAACAGCCGGAATATCGAGAGCCTTCCGGTGATAGGCGGCAACCTTAGCCGAACCATAGACGACAGGTGTACAAAGCTCCACGATATGTGGGTCGGACAATGTTTTGAGTATAACCTCATACCCTACTCCATTGATGTCACCCTGGGTAATCCCCACTTTTATTTTATGTTCCATAACTCCAAATCTTTATAACTTAATTTTCTCGGCATACGATCACCGACCTAATTTGAGCTCACTAAGGTAACAAAAATCCACGATATACCCTGCCGGATATAAGAACTATTTAAAACCCCGATTCTATTTCTTGTTTTTCTCGGCCGTAGACAACATACCGCAAGCCGCAAATATATCTTCTCCTCTCGAAGCCCGTATAGTCGCCACTACCCCACGGTTATTCAATCGATCCCGAAAAGCCTCCATCGATTGCATATCGGTACTTTTAAGAGTTACTCCCGGAATAGCGTGAAACCGTATCAGGTTCACCCGGCAATCCATACCTTTCAACAAACGAGCCAATGCATCGGCATGATCCAAACTATCATTGTACCCGTTAAACAAAATATATTCGAAAGAAAGCCTACGTTGGTGAGAAAAGTCGCGCCGACGCAATAAATCCAAGACATCGGTCATCGGGAATGCTTTCTCCACAGGCATAATTCGCAAACGCTCCTCCGGGAAAGGAGAGTGAAGACTCACGGCCAAATGGCATCGGCTCTCATCGAGAAAACGACGTATGCCGTTCAAATGGCCTATCGTAGACACGGTGATTCTCTTCGGGCTCCATGCAAAACCCCATTCCGATGTAAGAACAGACAGAGCCCTCATCACCTCGTCGAGATTATCAAACGGTTCCCCCATACCCATAAATACCAGATTCGTCAGTTTATCGCTATACTCCACCGAAAGAATCTGATTAATTATTTCGGCAGAAGACAAGCTACGCTTAAAACCCTGTTTCCCGGTCATGCAAAAACTGCAATTCATCTTGCAGCCCACTTGCGACGACACACACAAAGTAGCCCTGTCGCGGTCGGGAATATAAACCGTTTCCACAAAATCATCGCCTCCTACCCGAAAAAGATATTTTATCGTTCCATCGGTAGAACGAAGAGACTGAACCGGAGCCTCCCGGCCTATATCATAGCGCTGCGACAATAACTCCCGATGCTTCAACGAAAGGTTCGACATGCCCGCAATACGATCTATACGCTTTTCATAAAGCCACGAAGCTATCTGTTTCGCCGCGAAACGAGGCAGTCCGTTCTCCTCGGCTACCGTCTGTAACTCCTCCAACGTTTTTCCCAACAAATGTTCCTTTTCCATGACTATCGAGAGATTCTACAACACAAATGCAAAGTGCGTGTATCGAGCCGACAGCCACGATATACGCACTCTGTGTTTATCAAAAAATCCGTTTATTAGAAGAAACGAATCATCGTATTTTCTATTTCCGCTTTATCCCGAAGAACTTCCATCAAGCGACTATTGATGAGATAGCCGTAATTCTGCTGAATCTTCTGAGTTTCCGTCTGGGCATCGAACGGTTGTTCCGAAACGGTTTTGTCCGTAACCGTAAACACATACACCCCTCTCGATCCCTTCACTGGACCTACGAGCTTTCCATTCTCCGAAACGGGAGCCAAACCGCTCAACACCGGTTCGTAACCGACACCTGCGATAGACGGGGAAGAGAAAGACACGAACTTGGCGCTATCCACTTGTGCCTTCATAGCCTCGGCATATCCGGCCAAAGAATTGAGATTCTTCGATTTCAAGTCACCGATAATCTTCTCGGCTTTCTTATCGTTACGAATCTGCATAGCCAATATATCTTTCACTTGTTCCAGAGGAGCATATCCTTCTTTTGTAATGTTGTCAAGAGCAGCAACCACGAACGAGTTATCGAGAGTAAAGATTTCCGAAACCTCGCCTTTGTCGGCATTAAACGCCCAACGAATGGCTTGACGGGCATCATTGATTCCGGGTAATGAATAATCTTCGGCACTGCATTCATAGCTGTTAACCGTATATCCGGCCTCTTTTGCCCCCGTATTGAATTTCTCTGCATTATTATTGGATGCGCTATAAGAAGACAACTGGTTATAAAGAGCGGTATGAGTTTCTGTACTGGGATTGACAGCCAAAACATAAGCCGCTACTTTGGCTTTTTTCACCGGAGCCGTACGAGACAATATCTGTACGATGTGTTCCCCGCCCAAGCTCTCGGCCTTGAAATAACCGTTTCCATTCTCGCTAAATACTTTGTTGATGAAAGGTCTTCCCACGCTGGAAGCCATATTTTCCATTAACCAAATTTCATCATTCCCGTTGTATTTCGGGGCAAGTTCGGCGAAACTTCCTCCATGATTCAACACATTCAAAACGCTATCGATCTCCGTCGAACGGGGTTGAAACGAAAGCAAACGAACTTTGATCGAATCCGGGGCGACCTTCGTATCCATCAAACGATACATCGTATAAGTATCGTTTTCGAATTCCATCGGAGACGATTCATTTACACTGGCCGTTTGTGCAAATTTTTTCATTTTTTCGGGCATCGACGAAATAGCCACGAAAGAATCGTCATAAGACTCATCGGAATTATTGGCGATAAAAGCTACCACATCGTCCGTCGTAGCGAATACCGATTCGTTCATTTCAGCTTTTTCCTTAGCTTTGGCATAATCGGCCTCACTGGGTACGATATTTACCGTGATGTATTTGATCGAACGACGTTCGGGCGTTTTATAAAACGACTTCATCTTGTTGTATTCGGTTTTAAGCTCACTGTCGCTTACAGCGATCGTCGAATCGGCAATCGATGTATACGGTTGTAAAGCATAAGCTATATTGGCCGAAGTTTTATTATCTTCGAACGAATTTTCAAGATCCAGCTTATTCGGCATAATCGCACGATTCAATAAATTGGCAAATTTCTGAACGGCACGATTTTGTTTAACCTCCTGTTCGAGTCTGAGCCACATTTGGCGTTGAGGCTCTATTTGCGCGAGCAACTCCGGTGTATTGTATCCATGAGATTCCGGATCGAGAACCACCTGCATAAAATTAAGCAAGCCTTGACGGTCGAACTCTCCGGTTTGAGGATTCGTAAAATACTGGCGCACTTGCGGAGATATATTGTCACCGCTTAGCAAGTCGGCAAGTTCTTCTTTGCTGACAACGATTCCCAGTTCTTCAAGTTCCTCGCTCAACAATATTTCATTCACCATCTGGTCATAAACCTCTTGATTGATACGGGAAACATACCCTTCGGGCAAAGTCATTCCGCGTTGTCCATACATTTGTTGTAATTCATCTGTACGTACCTTTACACGTTCTTGAAATTCTTCGACTCCGATATTCGTCCCGTTCACGACAGCGACTTTGTTTTGATTCATGGCGTAGAAGGTATGTCCCGAATTCAGGAAGTCCCCTACGATAAAAGCGAGCAAGGCGACCCCTATAATCACCACGAGCAGGCCGGCTTTACTTCTGATTTTGTTTAACGTAGCCATTTGTTACTTTGAATGAATTTTAGTTTTATATTTTATTATTTTTTATCCTCTTTTACTAAGGGCACGAAGATACAAAAATTTGGATTTATATCGGCAGCGAAAGTACAAAAAAATCTCTTATTTCTCTATTTTCATGCGTACAAGTTCTATTTTCGTAGCTTTTCGTTGTAAAATAGTAAACCGGTAATTCCCTATTTCCACGGTCTCTCCGAGCCTCGGCAATGTCTGATAATGATACAAGATATACCCGGCGATCGTGAGATAATCGTCCGATTCGGGAATATCCAATCCGAACTCCTCGTTGATTCGCTCGATTTCCATACGTCCCGAAAACTCGAATTCGTCGTCGCTCACTTTACGGGCGACAAGATTTTGAGTATCATGTTCGTCCTCGATGTCTCCGAATATTTCCTCGACCAAATCTTCGAGAGTTACCAGTCCGGCAGTTCCCCCGAACTCATCGACCACAATAGCCAAACTTTTCTTCTGTTGCATCAAAGTGCGCATCAACTTATTGGCCAACATGCTCTCGGGAGCGAAAACAGCCGGGCGAATACTCTTTTTCCAATCTTCGTGCCGACGAAACATCTCCGATGCATGGATATATCCCAGAATATTATCGATATTCTCGCGATAAACCACCACTTTGGATATGCCGGTACTGATGAACGTTTGTAACAACTCCTCCACCGTAACCTCGTCGATATCCACAGCCACGAGTTCGGTACGGGGTATCATGCAATCCCGTAAATGAATATTCGAAAAGTCGAGAGCATTTTGGAATATTTTCATCTCCGGCTCCACCGGTTCGCCCGAATCAGATTCTTCTATACTTTTCTGGATAAACGAGTCGAGTTCTATCTTGCTCATCAGGGCTCCATAAGGTTGATGTGCGATCTTCACTCCCCCCAGTCTCATCACGCATTTGGAAACGACAGACGTAAACTTCGAAATCGGATATAAAACGACATAAAGCAACCACACGAAAGGAGAGAAAAAACGCATTGTCGCATTCGGGTTAACACGGAAAATCGTCTTGGGCAAAAATTCACCCACGAACAAAATTAACAAAGTGGACAACAACGTCTGCATCAAAACGACAAAAGCCTCCTGATTCCACACCAAAGCTATGACCGGCTCCAAAAGAGCCGCCATGCCCATACCGTAAATAACCAAAGCTATATTATTGCCCACCAGCATGGTCGAGATAAACTGCTCCTCGTTTCCATAAAACAGCCCCAATATCTTCGACATCATGCCCTGCTGTTTCATATCCAGTTCAACCCGCACTTTATTCGACGACACGAAAGCAATCTCCATACCCGAAAAAAAGGCCGAGAAAAGCAACGCTATGATAATAATCAAAATCCAATTCATGGCTTTATCGCTTGTTTAGGAACGGCAACACTATCGACCTTCGCCGAATCGGGAGGAACAGAATCCCGCTTGATAGGGAATATACCGCTGGTACGACGGATTTTATACCGGGTCATCTGTTCGTTAGACGTAAACCCATACCCCTCGATGACTTCGTCCGGAGTTTCTATATGAATGAACGAATCGGAATAAATCTCCCGTTTACGCTGATCCCAAAAGATTTGAGACGTAAGAAAAACCTCTTCTTTCGTATTCTCTATACGTACATTCCGGTCGAGCCGCCACAACTGTTTGTTCTTAAAATAAATAGCCGTATCGCCCTGAATAAGTGCCTCGGTAGCGAAAACAGAATCGAACTTCTCCACATGCAATCCCCGAGGGAAATACCAGTATGGCTCTTGGGCGTTCTCATACATCAACCATTCGGGAGCATTGATACGATACCTCGTCACACCCGAATCCGAAATAAGAGTCATGACATCGAGCGTACGCAACGTAGGAACTTCCGCGGCATCTTCGAATCCCTTCACCACTTCGTTCTTAGGCCCCGAACACGCACTCCACAACAAAGGAAAAGCGACAAACGCTACCACCCACAAACGAGAGATACTGATAAACCACCTATCGGTATTTTCTTTTTTTGCCATTCCAGATAAACTATGTCACAAAATTATAAATAGTTACACGGCTCTGCAAATAATCCCACGAAATTATCCTCTTGGCAAAGCCAATCCTTAAAACAGCAGAGGATTCACATTCCACTATCGGAAGGATATTTTAAACCTCCTCCTCTGTGTTTTGCAACGCAAAATATAGGGGAGGTGTCCGAAGGACGGAGGGGTTAATCTCATAATCAGAAATTACTATGAAACTTTCCTCAACCCCTCTCCCCAAAAACAATAGTTTCTGGGGGAGAGGGGTTGGAATATACACGGAAAATCACACACGACCAAGTGCAGACTGTCCATGTGGTTTTGTCTGATACGCACAAAAGCATGATAAACATACAGATAAAGAACAACTCGATGAACAGTACAGCAAAAGCATACAATAGTTGCAAGCCACATTAGACAGAAACTATGTGATTACCCCTATTGCTTTGTATTATATCTTTTGAAACCCCATAAAAAAAAGAAACCCCGTTTTACCGGGGAATAAACTGTTGTACCTCAAAAAAACAGATAACGATGTGGAGTATAGCGGACTCGAACCGCTCACCTCGACACTGCCAGTGTCGCGCTCTAGCCAGATGAGCTAATACCCCCTTAATGCGGTGCAAAGATAAAACTATTTTTACGACTGTACAAAATATTGAGAAGTTTTTTTACCTTCACGATAGACAGAGTCGACAGGCATTCGGCAGGAGCCAAATAAATTTGGCTCCTGCCCTCATTTTTTTTACCTTTGTCAGAAGAATAATATGGTTCTCCGAACAACAAGATAACTCCATACCACTATGATTATATTCAACACCACATACCACGCCGATCACTCTCGGAAAGACGAATTTATAAGTTGGTTAAAAAATTTCTATATCCCGGCTGTACTGAAACACGGAGGTTTACAAGAACCGCAACTGACCCGTATTTTCGCTGAGAATGAAGAAGAAGGCATAAGTCTTTCCCTGCAATTCAAATCGCCCGACACCGATACGCTCGAACGCTGGCACGAAGAGTGCGGAGAAACACTGCTCTGCGATATGCAAAAGAAATTCGGCAAGCAAGTATTGGGATTCAGTACCCTATTGGAAGTAATCGACTTATAAATGAACACGACAAACGATAGAATTATTATCGGCATCGACCCCGGGACCAACGTCATGGGCTACGGAGTCCTGCGTATCGTCGGTAACACCCCCGAACTGATGACTTTGGGCGTGATTCAATTAAACAAATTCGAAAGTCACTATCTGCGATTACGTCGCATTTTCGAGCGGGTCTTAGGCCTCATCGAACAATATCTTCCAGACGAGATGGCTATCGAAGCTCCATTCTTCGGAAAGAACGTGCAATCCATGCTGAAACTCGGACGAGCGCAAGGAGTCGCTATGGCAGCCGCGCTCTCCCGCGACATTCCCATTACCGAATACGCCCCATTAAAAATCAAAATGTCGATTACCGGAAACGGAAGTGCATCGAAAGAACAAGTCGCCGCCATGTTACAGCGCATTCTGCATATCCCCGATGAAAATATGCCTCCCCTTCTCGATGCCACCGACGGATTGGCCGCCGCTCTCTGCCATTTCTACCAGACCAACCGGCCTCATCTCGACAAAAGCTACAACAGTTGGAAAGACTTCATCAACAAAAATCCCGATAAAGTATCGTCTGGAAAGAAATCTGACAAGAAATAACAGGGAGCTATCATTTTATCGAACGACAGACGACCGGCATCTCCTCGCCTCGATTTTCTTTCAAACAAATATACGTCCGATACACCGGCGTACACCCCTTGCCTTCTAAGACACGAATCAGCGCTTATAAACATTATATCTAAATACAAAAGAAAATTCAAACGTTTTCTCTACAAAACAAGGTCAAAAATAGAATAATCCACTACATACTCCATTTCAAATAACAAATATTTCGGTAGACAAAACAACAATTATCCCTATATTTGTAACTGCGAAGATAGGACACGGTTCGGCATAGCCAAGTCGGAAATGAGATTTTCGTTTGTCGCTGTTTTCAGCTTTCCGTATCTTCGGCAAATGCGAAAAGCAGACTACGGTTCGGTAAAAAACGAACATATTCATTTTATCCGATTCTTATCTTTCGTTATATGACAATCATAGACCGAGATATATGCAGACATTGAAACAACTACTCGACCAACGCATTCTCATTCTCGACGGAGCTATGGGAACGATGATACAACGTTACGGACTGAACGAGCAAGATTTCAGAGGTTCGTTGTTCCCCGATTCGGCAGTGGAATTAAAAGGGAACAACGATTTGCTCTGTCTCACCGCACCACACCTCATCGACGAGATACACCGTGCCTACCTCGAAGCCGGAGCCGACATCATCGAGACGAATAGCTTCAATGCCAACGCCATATCGATGGCAGACTACCGTTTGGAAAGCCAGGTAAAGGAAATAAACCGGGCAGCCGCCCGCATAGCCCGGAAGGCTGCCGACGACTATTCAACACCCGATAAACCCCGATTCGTGGCCGGTTCGATAGGGCCCACGAACAAAAGCTGTTCCATGTCCCCCGATATGGAGAATCCCGCTTTGCGAAATCTCGACTTCGACACACTCGCGACAGCCTATCGGGAGCAAATCACGGCCTTGATAGAAGGTGGCGTGGACCTTCTGCTCATCGAAACCATTTTCGACACGCTCAACGCCAAAGCCGCCCTTTTTGCTGCACAGGAATCTATGAAAGCGACAGGACGAGAGCTTCCTGTCATGCTCTCGGTAACAGTCACCGAGAGCGGGCGAACGCTATCGGGACAAACTCTCGAAGCCTTTCTTACGGCAGTCTCCCATGCCGAAATTCTCTCGGTAGGTTTGAACTGTTCGTTCGGAGCAAGAGAAATGAAACCCTATCTACATCGGTTGGCATCGATCTCCCCCTATTACATCAGTGCTTACCCCAATGCCGGACTGCCCAATCGGTTGGGCGAATATGACGAAACGCCCGCATCGATGGCTGCACAAATAAAAGAATTTATCAACGAGGGACTGGTAAATATCGTGGGTGGTTGTTGCGGAACGACACCCGAGCACATAGCCCGCTATCGGGAAATCACACAAAACGCCTCGCCCCGCCGTCCCATCGCGAAAGACAACCGTCTGCACATCTGCGGGCTCGAAGATCTCGTTGTCTGCCCCGAAAACAATTTCATCAACATAGGCGAACGCTGCAACGTGGCAGGCTCTCGCAAATTCCTGAGGCTCATTCACGAAAAGAACTATACCGAAGCACTCGACATCGCACGCAAACAGGTCGAGGCCGGCGCACAAATCATCGACATCAACATGGACGATGCCATGCTCGATGCCCGCAAAGAGATGGTAGACTTCTTGAATCTCATCGTCTCCGAGCCCGACATTTATCGGGTTCCTGTAATGATAGACTCTTCCGAATGGGAGGTTATCTCCGCCGGCCTGAAATGTCTGCAAGGGAAAGCCATCGTCAACTCCATCAGCCTGAAAGAAGGAGAAGAAACATTCCTCGCGCATGCCCGTGAAATCAAACGGTTAGGAGCGGCGGTAGTCGTCATGGCTTTCGACGAAAAAGGCCAAGCCGATACCTATGAACGGAAAATCGAAGTCTGCGCCCGGGCTTACAAACTCCTCACCGAAAAAGCAGGATTAGCGCCTTGCGACATTATATTCGATCCCAACGTGTTGGCGATAGCTACCGGAATCGACAGCCACGACAACTATGCGGTAGACTTCATTCGGGCTACGGCTTGGATACACGAAAACCTGCCGGGAGCGAAAGTGAGCGGAGGCGTGAGCAACCTCTCCTTTTCGTTCCGAGGCAACAATTTCATTCGCGAAGCCATGCACGCCGTCTTTCTTTATCATGCTATCCGCAACGGGCTCGACATGGCGATTGTCAATCCCGCCACATCGATTACCTACGACGATCTGCCGACCGAAACTCTTGCGCTCATCGAAGATGTCGTATTGAACCGTCGGCCGGATGCGACCGAACGTCTCATCGACTTCGCCGAGAAACATCGGGGCGAAGCAGTCAAAAAAGAAAACGATATCGACGAAGACCGTCATCGGCAACCTGTCGCCGACCGACTGAAACAAGCTCTCGTCAAAGGCATATCGACACACCTCGAAACCGACCTCGCAGAGGCCGTCCGTCAATACGGCTCGGCACTCGCTGTCATCGAGCAACCCCTCATGGACGGCATGAACCGGGTGGGACAACTTTTCGGCGACGGGAAAATGTTCCTTCCCCAAGTCGTCAAGAGCGCCCGCACCATGAAACAAGCAGTGGGTATATTGCAACCACTCATCGAGCAGGAAAATACCCGCAATGGAGAAACCTCCAAACGGGGAAAATTCATTGTAGCCACAGTCAAGGGCGATGTGCACGACATCGGGAAAAACATCGTCGCCGTCATTCTCGCCTGCAACAACTTCGAGGTAATCGACCTCGGCGTGATGGTTCCGGCCGAAAAAATCGTGGAGCGAGCCATTGCCGAACAAGCCGATTTCATAGGGTTGAGCGGACTCATCACCCCCTCCCTCGAAGAGATGTGCCACGTCGTTTCCGAAATGGAAAAAGCAGGACTGCACACACCGGTCATCATAGGCGGAGCTACCACCTCGAAACTCCACACGGCCGTCAAAATCGCCCCGTGTTACAGCGGTGCGGTCATACATGCCGGCGACGCATCGCAAAACCCGCTCATCGCCGCACAACTGCTCAATCCCCAAACTCGTGATGAGTTTATCCGCAGCATACGCACCGAACAAGAAGCACTGCGCAACTCCTTGAAACCGGTCGATTTAGTCACCCTATCCGAAGCCGAAAGATACGCCCCCTGCATAGATTGGGACACATATACCGCCCCCCGGCCTCGGCAAATGGGATTGCACACCGTCCCCGTCACTGTCGGAGACATACGACCTTTCATCAACTGGCGGGCATTCTTCTCCGTATGGAAAATAGGCGCAGGCTATGCCTGCAAAGCCGTCTGGCTCGCCTCTTTCCCATCGGCCGAGAGAGCCAAAGCCACCGAAGCCATGCAGCTCTACAAAGAGGCGAATCGTCTGCTCGACACCCTCGAAGCAGAAAACAACACCTCTCCACAAGCCAGCTATCTACTTGCCGAAGCCGCCTCTTACGACAATATCATACGACTGCGGCTACCCGACGGCGATTTCGACATACCCTGCCTGCGGCAACAAGTGCGTAAATCCGAAGCCAATGCCCGCTACTATTCTTTAAGCGATTTCATTCGCCCCGCCAACGACGGGAAACCCGATTATGCCGGACTATTCGCCATCACCGCCGGAAACGAGATACAACGGCGCATAGAGCTCTTACGTCGGGACGGAGACGACTATACCGCCCTCCTGCTCCAATCCCTCGCCGACCGTCTTGCCGAGGCCGCCGCAGAATGGCTGCACCGGCAAATACGCCGAGAATTTTGGGGTTACGCCCCCGATGAACCCGATCTCGACTTGCAGTCCCTCCTCTCCGGTCGGTATAGGGGTATACGTCCGGCAGTAGGCTATCCCTCCCTGCCCGACCACTCCCTTTTCTTCGATTGGGACAGAGCGTTAGACTTCTCGCGTATCGGAATAACCCTCACCGAAAACGGCGCCATGATGCCCAATGCCTCTGTCGCCGGACTCTACATCGCACACCCCGATGCCCGCTACTTCCACATCGGGCACATCGATGAAACCCAGCGCGAACACTATGCCCACCAAAGAGGCTTCACCCCCGAAGAGACCGGCAAATGGCTATCGGTATAATAATAGAGGGGTACTCTTAAACTCCTCCCTGCCGTGTCCCGTAAACCTTACGGGTTGTCGTAATGCGATATAGGAGCACTTCTCTGCAATGAATAGAGGGTTATTTACCCTCCTCCCTGCTGTGTCCCGTAGTATTACGGGGTGTTTTTGCAACGCAAAAATATAGGGGAGGTGACACGCAGTGACGGAGGGGTTAATTTAATATAGAGGTTAGAAAATGTCGGCAAGAAAAACAGTGTTTCCATAAGGAAATATAGAAGGAGTGCCCGCAGGGCGAGGGGTTAAAACAAAAGACATACAAATTCCAAGAACAAATCCTCCGAAGAAAGTTCAATCATGCCATAAATCAAAGATGGCAAGACCATACATTTGCCTAAAAAACAGAAGTATGGAAACACAAGAACAAATTTTGAAAGAACAACGGTTGAAGATAGAAACCCTCCGGTATCGAATCCTGTTACGATACTACGAGCTGCTGCTCACATTAGATGTAATGACACAACCCAACGAAGTGAAAACATTGATGGGGTATATCAACACACTCGAACGCTATGCTAAAAAATACGAAACAAAACCCGTTAAAAAGAAATCGGGAAAGCGAAAAGAGCATATCGACGAAATACCGGTAACCGATGAAAATACCGAAAGCGAAGAAACGGATTACATGCCCGACAATCCGGGCAACCTTTTCGACCTGTTGGAGGACAGTGACGAGACATACCCTCCCGAAGCCGATGTGTTGCCCACCGACATAGACGACTTTCTAAGAGCCGGTTATGCCCAATATCTGAAACAAAAAGAAAATAAAGAGAAAAACAATCCGGCTCACCCGCAATTAGAGGATTCTCAACCTTGAAAAAAATGTAAAGACCGAGAACAAAATGCGAGAAATAATTGTTATCTTGCAATAAGATATAATAGTATAAAAATATGCCACACCGTCTTTTCGTTCTCCTCTTTGGAATATTATTCATGGGTCTCCTCCCCGGTTCGGCTCGACAATCCCCGGACAAAATATGGCATAAACTCGATTCCATTCAAAACTACCGGACCGAGTTCACATATACAGTGACATTACCACTCACCGATTCGGAAATAAACTATCGGGCAGAACTCTCCTATCGAAAAAATCCAATCGACACACTTTGCGGATATTCATACTTAATCGATTACAAAGCCGAGAACGATACATGCCCGTATGCCAATTTTATGGCTTACGACAACGGCGATTACTTCCGGTTCGACCGTGATCGGCTACGAGAATATCATTACCGCGAAGACACAGAACCGTTCGCACATAGAGGTAACAATCCGGGAGCACACCGTTCGGGACTGTTCACCGAACTTTTCCCGGCTGAAATATCCCGACAATTAAAATCATTCGTCGGGAAAAAAGATTGTCTCGTACAATTTTTCCCCGACACACTCGTGCAGGACCGTCTGTGCGACGCCATACTCGTGAATGACTCCGTAAAGGGCGAATTGTCCCGAACCATACTCTATACATTCGACACCCACGACAGGATGCCCCTATATCGGGAAACCGAAAATAATCCGGGTCATTTAGGTTCGCAAACCGTTACTGTAAAATATTCGGGAAACGATACGGATACGAAATTCCCCTCCGACTATTTCGGTGAGACCAACCTGCTGGAAAATTACGGAGAAATATTCCTCCGATTCCGCGAAGGCACTTATGCAGCCTCCGACCGGATAGGACAGAAAAGTCCGGAGTTCTCCCACAAATGGGGTGAACATCGGTTTTCTTCCGATCAGTTGAAAGGTCAAAACTGCCTGCTTTTATTCCTCGACGAACGAGGCGAATTTTGCAAACAAGCCCTGCAAATAGCCGAATCCGTATCCTTACAAGAAAATCTGACGCCGGTTATACTCTACATAGAGAAGCAACCCGAGAACATAGAAAACCGTTCGGGAGCCATTATACTGGAATATACCGGAAAAACAGCCAGCGAGTATGGCGTGACAGGCTACCCCACCCTCTTCCTGCTCGACCCCGAAGGCACGATACGATTCGTAAAAATAGGATATTCCCCGCTACTGGCCGAAGAACTCGAACTCGCCGTCAGGCAAATATTACACGACCGACCCATACAAGCGCAGAAAAACAAATAGTTTCATCTATAAATTAACAACAATGGAAAAAATCACTTTCAAAGGCACACCCGTACATACTTACGGTAAATTGCCGAAAGTAGGAAGCCAAGCTCCCTGCTTCACACTTACTCGATCCGACTTGACTGAACTTTATTGTCACGACCTCAAAGGACGTCGCATTGTACTGAACATCTTTCCAAGTCTCGACACTTCGGTCTGTGCTACTTCGGTGCGTAAATTCAATGAGCTGGCAGCATCTCTGGACAATACGACCGTCGTGGCCGTCTCCAAAGATCTACCTTTCGCCCAATCACGCTTTTGCACGACCGAAGGCATTAAAAACTTAATTGCCGCATCGGCATTCCGTTCGCCCGAATTTTCAAAAGATTACGGTGTGGAAATGGTAGATGGCCCGTTAGCAGGACTATTGGCCCGTGCGGTCGTGGTCATTGACGAAAATGGAAAAGTCATTCACGCTGAACTCGTCCCCGAAATCACACAAGAACCCGACTATGAAGCCGCTATGAAAGCGTTGAAATAGTCCGCAAAGAAATTTTCTCTCCTGCACAAATTTGTAATGTGCGATAGAAATAATATAGTAGGGGGGAGGTAGAACTATATCCGCAGCAAAAGAAACGGATTAGGGCATCTCTCCCCCTACTATATTGTTTTGCAGAGAGAAGGGGTTAAACGTCCGATATAAACCGACTGATGAGTGGCTGTTTTCAACCCCTCCGTCACTACGTGACACGGCAGGGGAGAAGGGTAACAATTATCTCATTTGTTACAACGATGTAACAAAAGGGCGTTAAACCTCCTCTTCTGCCGTGTCCCGCAGCATTGCGGGGTGTTTTTGCAACGCAAAAATATAGGGGAGGTGGCACACAGTGACGGAGGGGTTAATCTCTCAATCAGAAATTACTATGAAACCTTTCTCCCCCTCTCCTCTGAAACTTTCTTTTCTTCGGTATCTCCCCTATTGCTTTCACAGCGCAAGAGAGAAGTGCACAATGCTATCCTTATGCCGAAACGGAAACGCCACTTTCAATCCTCTCTCCCTGCTCATCGCAGATGAGATAGGGCGAGGGGGTTAAAACAATAGTAGAATAAAGATGTTTGGGAATTATTCACTCCCCCTGTGCGCTATTATATATCGAATCGGTTGATGATCCTTGCAATTTCAAGCACATCGGATTCGTTTAGATAAGCCGACATCGGCAGGCTCAATACCTCATCGGCAAGCTGTTCGGCAATAGGCAGAGGCAATCGATTGTATTCTCGATAACACTGTTGTTTGTGTGGAGGTATGGGATAATGAATGAGAGTGCCCACCCCTTCCGATTCCAAATAGTTTTTCAGCCGATCCCGCTCGGAACATCGTACGACATACTGATGCCAAATGTGTTCTCCCTCACCCCCCGGTTCGGGAAGTACGATTTCCTTGCCATGTATATGTTCGGAATATGCCTTTGCGACAGCGGCCCTACGGCGATTATCCTCATCGATATATTTCAATTTCACCGATAAGAATGCAGCTTGCAAATCGTCCATGCGGCTGTTCACCCCCTTATAAAGATTCACATACCGCTCTGCCGAGCCGTAATTACCCAATGCTCGGACCACTTCGGCCAGTTCCCCGTCATCGGTCGTCACTGCTCCCGCATCACCCAATGCGCCCAAATTTTTGGTCGGATAGAAACTCAATCCGGCGGCATTGCCCAAAGCTCCGGTGTGAAACGAGCCCTGCAATCCCGCCACCGGCGAAACCGCACCGAAAGCCTGAGCGTTATCCTCTACAATTTTCAACCCGTAACGGGCAGCTACGTCTTTCAGACATTCGTCCCAACAAACCCGACCGTACAGATGGACGACCATAATCGCCCGTGTGCGAGCGGTTACAGCCCGCTCCACCAAAGAAGTATCGAGATTGTATGTGTGTACCGACGGCTCGACGAACACAGGTACGAGCCCGTTGTCGGTAATGGCGAGAACCGAAGCCACATAGGTATTCGAGGGCACGATCACCTCGTCGCCCGGCTGCATGACACCCTTCTCGATGTATGCGCGTAACATTAAACGCAAGGCATCCAACCCGTTTCCCGTAGCTACCGCATAGCGACAACCCAGATATGCACATAATTGCTCTTCCAACCGGGACACGTATTTCCCCCGGATATACCACCCGCCCTCGATAACTTCGGCGGCGATGGTCTTCATCTCCTCCATATAAGGAGCATTGGTTTCTCGTAGGGATAATTGGGGATATTTCATCTATCGGCTAATTTCTTTAAACTCTTGATAATCGCGAACATAATCCGACTCTTCGTAATAATCGGAAGTCAGCACCAAACAGACCGACCCCGACGAGAAATTATTGAGTACCCGCCAGATACCCGGCACGATAAGCAGACCGTAGGAGGGCCGGTTCAAAGTCACCGTACGGGTGGAGACTCCGTCGTCGAGAACTACATCGAACGATCCGCCGGCCGCCACCAAAAACTCATATAGTTGCTTGTGTGAATGCCCGCCCCGTTCCTCTCCGCCCGGCACATCATACAGATAGTACACCCGTTTCACGGCAAAAGGCAAGTCGATGTCATTCTCCACCACAGTGATGTTTCCATTCTCTCGCTCGTGCTTGGGCAACCGTATCAGTCGGCAATCGTCCGCCGAAGCTCTTTTACTCATCATTCCTTCCTTTCAATAAAGTGCGGTACTCTTCAAAATCTTCTATATAATCGCCGGCATCGTACAAAGTCGACGACAATACCAACGCCAGCGAATTGGTCGAGAAGTTATCCAGCTCGCGCCACATCATGCGGGGCACATACAAGCCGTAATACGAACGTGCCATGTGATAGCGCCGGGTCTCCGTGCCGTCATTCAACACGATATCGAAGCTGCCCGACAAGGCTACGATAAACTCCTCCTGTTCTTTGAAAGCGTGGCCGTTGCGATGCTCGTCGCCCGGCACATCGTACAGCCAGTAAGTACGCGCTATATCGAACGGAATATGCCGTGCACTCTCGATGAACGACAGGTTTCCCCGCTTGTCTGCCACTTTGGGCAACTCGATCCATCTCACCCGGTCAAAGCTCATCGTTCGCCAGTCTTATCAAATATTGTCCATACTGGTTTTTCTTCATCGGCTCGGCGAGTCCGAGCAAATGTTCCTTGTCTATCCACCCCATGCGATAAGCGATTTCTTCCAAAGAGGCCACTTTCAGCCCTTGCCGGTGTTCGATGGTCTCGATAAAGTTCGATGCCTCGTACAGCGATTCATGCGTACCGGTATCGAGCCAAGCGAAACCTCGTCCCATCAACTGTACGCCAAGAGCCTGCGATTGGAGAAAGACCTGATTCACCGAGGTTATTTCCAATTCTCCCCGTGCCGATGGTTTCACCTGCTTGGCAACCTCCACGACCCGATTAGGGTAAAAATAAAGACCGACCACGGCATAGTTGGAACGAGGCTTTACCGGTTTCTCCTCGATACTGATCGCCCGTCCGCTTTCGTCGAACTCGACTACACCGTAACGTTCGGGATCCCCCACCCGGTAACCGAACACCGTCGCCATTCCTTTATCGGCATCGGCAACGGCCTGTCTCAGCATGCGGGTAAAGCTCTGCCCGTAAAAGATGTTGTCGCCCAACACCAAACACACGGTGTCGTTCCCCACGAACTTCTCCCCGATGATAAATGCCTGCGCCAGTCCATCGGGCGATGGCTGCTCGGCATACTCGAAACGCACGCCGAACTGTCCGCCGTCTCCCAACAATCTCTTGAATCCGGGCAAATCGGTAGGAGTACTGATAATAAGTATCTCACGGATACCAGACAACATCAATACCGATATGGGGTAATAAATCATAGGTTTGTCATACACCGGAAGCATCTGCTTCGATACTCCCCGAGTGATGGGATACAATCTCGTGCCGGAGCCTCCGGCCAATACTATGCCTTTCATCGTTCGTATCTTATTAGGGCAATCAACGATTGCCGTACATTTGTTCGTAATATTTCTGGTAATCGCCGCTGACTACTTCGTCCACCCAATCTTGATGATCGAGATACCAACGCACAGTTTTCTCTATCCCTACGGTAAAGGGGGTCTCGGGATACCAGCCCAATTCACGGGCAATCTTCGACGGATCGATGGCATAACGCATGTCGTGCCCCGGACGGTCGCCCACGAAAGTAATCAAATCTTCGTTGATATTTTTCACATCAGTCTTCAATACCCTACGATATTCCGGTTCTTCCCGCATGATACGGGCAATAATACCGATGATGAGCTTCACGATATTGATATTCTGCTCTTCGTTGAATCCGCCCACATTATAGACTTCGCCGATACGGCCGCGTTCCAATACGGCATCGATGGCCTTAGCGTGGTCTTCCACATAGAGCCAGTCGCGCACATTGTCGCCCTTACCATAGACCGGGAGTTTCTGACCGGCCAATATATTCTTGATAATCAGAGGTATCAATTTTTCCGGGAAATGATAGGGACCGTAATTGTTGGAACACCGGGTAATATTCACCGGCATGCCGTAGGTTTCGTGGTAAGCCCTCACGAACATATCGGCACTCGTCTTCGATGCCGAATAAGGAGAACGGGGATCGAGCGGTGTCGTCTCCGTAAAGAACCGCTTGCCATAAGTATGCAGGTCGGTACGTCCGGTCACCACTTTGCGCACATCGGCATCGGTGATTTCCAACGGCTGCGGGTCGATATAATCCTTAGACAACGAGCCGTAGACCTCGTCGGTCGATACTTGCAAGAATTTCTTTCCCTCGGCATAGAGAGGCTTCCCTTCGGAATCTTTTCCCCTATACCAAGCCTTGCGGGCGCAATCGAGCATATTCTGCGTGCCCAATATATTCGTTTCCAAGAAGAGCTGCGGATTGGCTATACTGCGGTCTACGTGCGATTCGGCAGCAAAATTGACCACATAATCTATATCGGTTTCGGCAAAAATGTTCGCTACCAATTCAGCATTGCGTATGTCCCCCTTCACGAACCGCACTCTCGAATCGGCTATTTCATCTTTAATAGTTCCCAGATTTCCGGCATACGTAAGTTTGTCCAAAACGACCACATATATATCCTCTCCGTACTTTTTCAACAAATATTTCAAAAAGTTCGCCCCAATAAATCCGGCCGCACCGGTGACCAAATATCTTTTCATAACCTGAAATTTAAAATTCGCTGCAATTTACAACTTTTTAAGAAATAATCCACTACGAAACATTTAGAAACTGTTTTAATTTTTTTCAAGCGACATTCGAGAACCTCTTCGAGGGTATTCACTCAGACTTCCATCTCCAATATAGTAATACTTTTAGCAGTCGATGGGAGAAATTCACCTTATAAATATATAATTAATTATAGTATAATATTACTATTTATGGGGTAAATCATAAAAAACCAATTTTCTCACTAGGGATTAAACCTTCATATTAGTTATAAAATATATAAGCGATTACATACCGTTAGAAATAACCCATAATAAAATTATATAAAAGACAACCGTTCGTTACTAATATCATTAAAAAAATAAACAAACACATTTAATTACCCATTAAAAACACTTTATGTATGAAAAAATCTTTATTTAATCCGTTACTGCTTTTAGCAGGTCTACTTGTTTCAAATCTATCCGTAGCACAGGTTACTCCTATTTCAGGGGTCGTCGAACCCGAAATAAGCACAGCGGAATCCCCCAAATGGTATACAATGATGTCGTCCCACCTCACGGCTTCCGATCGACAAAACCGATTTATGAAATGGGACGGTTCGAATTTATGTACCGACCAGCTAACCACACCGCCAACCGATGCTGCTTACATCTGGCGTTTGGAAAAGGCGGACGGAGGCGACAATTACTGCGTACTGGTTCATTCGAGCGGTATGCGCATTGTTGTTCCAGTAGAAGCTACCGCTATCAACAATACGATGTTAGAGATGAGTGCAAACGAGGGTGCTGTTTGGGTACTGGCCACATCTGCTTCCACAGGACAACAGCAGTGTGCCGATAAACAATACTGTCTGGATTACACCGGGATTTCGGGAGCCGCTTATCTGAACGCCGCAGATACGTCATGGGATTACGGTGTAACCGTTTATGAAATGGGAACACACCAAGCCTCGGGCTGGTTTTTCTATCCGGCTCAATACACCCCTCCAACGGCTACCAAAACCGTCTCAGTAAAATCGGCAGACTCGGCAAAAGGATCGGTATCCATAGAAGGAAAAGAGTCGACAAGTGTAGAGGTTCCTGAAACGGAAGCTCTTATCGTAAAAGCGACCGCAGCCGACAACTATATGTTTTACAGATGGGTGGAAGAGGGAACTGAAACTGTTATAAGTTACAGACACACTTATTCTTACGAAGGAACAGAAGATAAAACTCTCGTCGCCGAATTCGTCGAAAAGGATTATCCCATCATGACCCGTTTCTACGTCACGGACCTTAATCAACAGAACCGTTATTTAGGCTCTGTTTCTTATACCGCAGGCGATAAAACCGAGACTCTGTTCACCTGCGCAACCCAAGAAGAACTCCCCTTCACCGAATATAAAAAACTACATACACCACAAGTAGAAGGAGCTGTTATCGACAAGACCGAAAATCCAATCCGCCTCGAAGAGGGTGTTGAAAACTTCTCCATGAATTTCAAGCAGTATAACGAGGATATCACCTATAACAACGGATATAGAGACATCGTATGCGAACCTGAAATCGTTTGGTCTTACCAAACACTCTACATAGACTGGAACAACGATAAAGAATTCAGCGGCGAAAACGAGATTTACGCTGCCGTAGGCAATAACTCAGGCGACAATACTTTCGACGATCCTAACGGCAATGTTACAGAAGGTTGGGACAGAACGATAACCGTTCCGGCCGAAACCGCTCCCGGAACCTATCGCATGCGCATCGTTTACATGGGGCCCGATCCCTGGTCCAACGACTGGCCCTCGAAAGTCTTCACCGAATTCTATAACGAGATAAGAAACGGTATTGCCTATGATTTCGAAATCGCCATCTCTCCGGCATCGGGAATCGAAGGAATAGCTTCCGGTAAGGTTTATTACGATGCTCACGCCGGACTCTTGATTTCCCCCAATCCCACCCAAACCACCGTTTATAATTTGTCGGGACAGATTGTCTTGCAAGTAGACAATGCAACGGAAATCTCTGTATCGGCCCTCGAAAAAGGTGTGTATATCGCAAATGTAGGCGGAGAAATGATCAAATTCATTAAATAACTCTGATATAAAAGCATAGGATAAAATTATATTGTCCTATGCTTTTGTATTTATATCCAATAGATAAGACATGAATATATTCTTTAAATTTCTGGCAGCGGCCACCGTTGCTACAATGACAATACCGGCAATAGCCGCCGACGATTCGAGTAACGACTACATTTCATCGAACCCTTTCGAAACCATGATACGGCTGGGACGTATCAGCGAAAAAAGCCCCATATACCAAATGCCGGCCGGATCTGCCAACGGAGGCTATATCTCTTCGGCAACGACCTCGGGCGATGCAGTCATCTACCCGTTGGGATATGCAAAACCGAACTCTCCCGGCAGTTATTTCGCCATAGTGTCGAAAGAGACTTCCTTATTGATCGCGGGCGAAACTTTCGAGTTCAATGCGACTATGACCGTCGATCCGTCGAACTATACCCTCTCGACTTACACCGACTGGAACCGCGACGGTGTATTCGAAAAGGAATCACGACCCGCCCAAGTAGCAGCCTCCACCAAAAGTTTCGTACAGACCATAGCGATACCCGAAAACGCAGAACTCGGAAAAACTCGCATACGCATAAGAATCGAATCGACAACCCCCTCCTCGGCCGATGCCTCGATTAGCGGACGGGTATATGATTTCGTAGTGTATGTTTTGGAAGCATCGGATAGAACCGACCGCTTTATAAGCGTATCATCGAACAACGACGAACTGGGAACTGCCATTATCGAAACACCGGCAAACGACGCCGGCCGTTACGAAATAGGGACACAAGTCACCGTAAAAGCTATTATCAATGAAAATTCGGAGTCTGCCATAGAATTCAAAGGTTGGCAAGAGGGAAACGAAATCGTGAGTGAAGAATCGGTCTACACATTTACCGTAACGAAAAGTACGAGCCTGATAGCCGTATTCGAAGCCGCTGTTCCCGTATTAGCCACCCCCGAAATAAGCACGGCCGAAGACCCGATTTGGTATCAAATCATGAATGCTCACACCGACGCCAACCGAAAAGAGAGATATATCGCCTATGATACGAACACAGGTGGGGATTATTCCACCGCACTGAGGGTGGAAAAACCGGCGAACCAAACAGACAAATTTCTCTGGCGGTTGGAAGATGCCGGAAATAATCGGGTATATATCGTAAACAAAGGGACGAACTTGCAAATATCCGGGTCGAAAGTCTTAGAAAAAGAATATTTTACCGCTTCTACTCTCGGGAGTCAATTCACAATCGAATCCAGCGGTCATGAAAACGGGAGCTACTCTATCAAGTACGAAGGCGACAATTCCTATCTGTTAAACGCCCAAGACGGTACATGGGGAGTCGTTCTATACAACGCCGGTATAGGAACAGGTTCGGGGTGGTATTTTTATCGAGTGCCTTTAAAAACCCCCACAGGAATTGAAAACGGAGACAGAAGCGTAGCACCCAAAGCCCACCTCTACGACGGACGACTGAGCATAACCGGACTGGACGGACGCAACACGATCAAAGCAGTGAGCCTCTCCGGCCAACTGTTAGGAAATTACTTTTCTGCCGATACCGTCTTCGAAGGGGAATTGAAATATCCCGAAAGATTTATCGTCTTAGTCATCGAACCGGAAAACGGGAAAACGACCACACTCAAACTTCTCGATAGCAAACTTTAAACACCTTTATAAAACGTATGAATACCAATAAATTTATATACCCTGCAAGCAGCCTGCTCCTTACTTCGGGTTTGTGCTTCGCCCAAGAAAGAGATGCTGTCGCCACAACAGAACGCCCCAATGTCATTTACTTGCTTTGCGACGACATGGGATACAGCGATATAGAGGCCTACGGCCAACAAATGATATCGACTCCCAATCTGAACAGGCTCGTAAATAAAGGCATGAGTTTCACTCAATTTTATGCAAGTACAGCCGTAAGCGCTCCATCAAGAGCTTCGTTGATGACCGGGCAACACACCGGACATACCAAAATACGGGGAAATAAAGAAATACAACCCGAAGGACAAGAGCCACTCGACCCGAACGTAGAAACGTTGGGACATCTGTTTCAACAAAACGGATATGTGACAGGTTGTTTCGGTAAATGGGGTATGGGTTATCCCGGTTCGGGCGGAGAAGCTAACAATATGGGATTCGACGTATTTTACGGATACAACTGTCAGCGCAAAGCGCACTCTTACTACCCGGAGTATTTGTGGAATAACCAAGAAAAAGAGTATCAAAACGGACGTTATTCGCAAGATGCCATACACGAACATGCAATGAAATTCATCGAAGACAATAAGGACAAGGCATTTTTCGGTTATTTCACATATACGATTCCCCATGCCGAACTGTGTCAGCCGCAAGACAGTATCGTCGATATGTATAAAGGTAAATTTCAAGAGCCCCACCCGTGGTACGACAACGGAGATTATGGTACAGCAACTAATCCCCGCGCACAATTTGCGGCTATGATTACCCGATTGGACACGTATGTGGGACAAATCATCGATAAACTGGAAGAGCTGGGTATCTCCGAAAAGACTTTATTTATATTCACGAGCGATAACGGCCCTCATAACGAGGGAGGAGCAGATCCGACTTTCTTCAACACAGAGGAACGACTGAGAGGATTGAAACGAGCTTTGTACGAGGGCGGTATGCGCGTGCCTTATATCGCCTATTGGCCGGGGACTATCGAAGCCGGCTCTATAAGCGACTTGATGGCAGCCGGCTGGGATATGATGCCTACTTTCGTAGAATTGTTGGGTGAAGATACGAATTGGCGCGAAGAGGCGATGGACGGGTTGTCTATACTCCCTACTCTGACCGGAAAGGGGGAACAACGGCAACATGACTTCTTGTATTGGGAGTTCCACGAGGAAAACGGTCGCCAAGCCGTAAGAGCCGGAGATTGGAAACTGATTCGACAAAATATCAAAAACGGAAACCCGACTCATGAGTTGTACAACATTGCCGAAGACCCGCATGAAGACAATAATTTAGCTAATACTTATCCCGATAAAGTGGAAGAGTTGAAAGTCATTATGGATCGGGAGCATATACACTCCGACATATTTAACTTCGGACGTTGATTTACCGGTTCCCGTATAATATAAAGATAAAAATAGCGGCTTCTCGTAAAAAGCCGCTATTTTTATAACAGGATTCCACAGGTTCGACAACGCTGTTTATTCGATATTTTTATTCAGTTTATTCCATTCCGAAACCGGGGGAATGATTCCCATCGCTATCACCTCATCACGCAAATCGCACAAATGCTTATAACTGCGCTCCAATTCTTTATCTTCTTCCGGCGTACCATAAACCGGGTTGTAATGTACTCCCGAACGATCGAGAATTGTCTCCATCGCCATAAGTATGTGGTTGAATTTCCCGTCAGACAAATAAACACCAGCCGGCCACGTGAAAGGATTTCCACCCATTGCCGCAGCAATCATCTCGATAGAAAGATAGGCCGGGCTCTGAAAAGAAGAGCGTCCTCGCAAATCGATAATGTGTTTGCCTCCTTGAACGACTTGCTGGCGTATCTTCTCCCAGTCTTCGGCCGGTAATTTTTCCGTTCCGATAAGCTCGGCGAGCGGAGTTCCTTTTACTTTTGTCGTCGAAGCAAAAACCGCCATTTGTTCTCCATGCCCTCCATAGGTACGACAATTCTCGATTTCATCGGCTACCGCATGGAAATATTTTGCCAACTCGCTCTGCAAACGCGTACTATCGAGCGCCGCAAGCGTAGATACCTGAGACGGTTTCAAACCCGAATAAAGCAATACGATCAACCCCGTAATGTCGGCCGGATTGAAAACGACGACCACATGTTTCACATCGGGACAATAGCTGCGTATATCCTTACCGAATCGAGCGGCAATTTCGGCATTTCCTTTCAATAAATCCTCTCTTGTCATTCCTGCTTTGCGAGCAGCCCCTCCGGAAGATACGATATACGAGGCTCCCGTAAGAGCTTCTTTCACGTCGCTCGTGAAGGTTATATCTACCCCTTTAAATGCACAATGACGTAATTCCTCGGCAACACCTTCCAATGCCGGAGCATAAGGGTCATACAAACATAAATGAGGTGTCAAACGCATCATCAATGCAGTCTGTGCCATATTCGAACCGATCATACCGGCAGCACCCACGATCGTGAGTTTTTCATTCGTCAAAAATTCCATATTTGTTATATTTAAATGATGAGTTTTCTTTATTCCGTTACAAATATAACAAGTGAAACCTGATTTTGATTATCATTCTTTTTTACCATTCATAACAAAAGGTTATCGGCATAAACAGCCCTGCGGTTAAAGCCGAACACAATACATTCATTATAAGATATATACATATTAAATCACAACCATTTTTCCGTCACGCGACCCATATAATTTTCTGCCGAGACATTTGGAAAATCGACTGTATTTTCCTATATTCGCCTATCGTTATCTCGAATACACGATTGAAGATATCATAATAAAAATACCATGACTTATTACAGCGAAACACCGAGAGAGGGTATCAGCCTCCCGGACGGTACATTCAAAGGAGTTCTCAAAGATGGCAAACCCAGTTGGGGCACACTTACCGACCTCTGCGGGATTATATACGAAGGAGAATTTCAAGACGGAAAAATACAAGGCAAAGGTATAATGACATTCCCGGAAGGACAACGATATGAAGGAGATTTCGTCAATGAAAAGTTCGAGGGATCCGGTATGTATACTTGGCCAAACGGAAACCGATACGAGGGCCAATTTGCAAACGGCAAATTCGAAGGTCGCGGTATCTACACGTGGGCAAACGGAGAACGCTACGAAGGTGATTTCGTAAACGGGGAACAACATGGGAAAGGGATCTATACCCAGAGAGACGGAGAATATTACAGAGGAGACTTTGTCGACGGCTTACCCTCTGGAAGAGGTTTCTTTTTCTGGGCCGACGGAGATCGCTATGAAGGAGATTTTATCGAAGGAAAACGTACCGGAAAAGGTGTTTTCATTCACAAAGGCGGGGAATGTTACTACGGCGATTTCGTAGAAGGGATAAGGCATGGAAAAGGAATCTATATATGGACTGACGGAGAGCGATACGAAGGAGACTTCGTAAACGGGCAATGTACCGGAAAGGGTGTATTCTTCTACAAAAACGGGAACCGATACGAAGGGGATTTCGTCAATGGCTGTAAAGAAGGCTATGGAACCATGTACTATCCGGACGGTCGATATGACACCGGTCGATGGCATGACGACAACTTCATGGGATAAAAACAGAACCCAAAAACTTATTTTAGTTATCCGCCTTGCTCTCCGCAGAATACCCGAATCTTTCAAAAACATGAATAATTTAATACACTTTTTTTACTCGGTTTGCTAAATAATCTGTACTTTTGTACAAAAATTAGGAAATGGGAAAAGAAACATCTGAAAGAATACAGACTTCCGTGCTCAATGCAGCAGAGAAAAAAGTTTTGGTTTGGCTGGCTCAACGACAACCGGCATGGGTTACTTCGGACTTCCTCACATACACCGGTGTAGTAGGAGCTCTCGTATGCGCAGTGGGATTCGTATTGGCTCATATAGATAAAAACTACCTGTGGATTTCTTCTCTCGGGTTGGTAATTAACTGGTATGGCGACAGCCTCGACGGCACTCTTGCCAGAGTAAGGAATGCACAAAGACCCGTTTATGGATTTTTTATCGACCATACGCTCGATGCCGTCACCATTTGTATCATGTGTATCGGAGCCGGTCTTTCGCCCATGTTTAGGCTCGATGTAGCGATGTTGGTATTAGTGGGCTATTTGGTTCTTTCAATTTATACGTATATCTCGACAATCCTAAGCGGTAAGTTCCTGCTCACTTACGGCAGCCTCGGGCCAACTGAATTCCGATTGATCGTTATTCTCATCAACACGGTGTTCATGTATACTTCCCTCTCGGAAATAAAGTGGACCATCGAAGGGCAAACATTGGGCATATTCGATGTAGCTGGATTGTTCATTGCTTGCTTCTTGTTCGTGGCATGGTTGGTTCAATTCATCACCGACCGTCGCGTTTTGTCCAAACAAGATCCATTGAAACCCTATTCTCCTAAAAAATAATAAAGATACGGTGTTAAAGCTGCGTATTTACCTACAATTCGTAGTCAGTCGGCTATTGGGCACAGGTGTCGATACCTTGATACTGTGGATATGCTCGACTTTTATATTCAGCAGCTACTGGGAGGTATATGTCCTTTCACCTATCATCAGTTTTGAATTTGCCGTATTGAGCAATTTCTTATGTTCTTATTTTTGGATATGGAAAAGTAGAATCGGCCGTCGTTCGACATCTGATTTCTGTATTCGTTTTCTCATGTTCAATCTTTCATCGGGGGCCGGCTTCTTAATGAAAATGTTTTTTCTACTCATTTTCCAAAAGATATTCGGCTGGGACGTTATCTATTGTAATCTTGCCGCCCTGCTTATTTCGGGATTGTTCAACTATTTCGTAGCGGATATGCTGGTATTCAAATCACGCAAACGGGTGAAAGTCGAAAGTTTCGACAGCAACGATTGCTGAATAAGCACCCTACATAAACCCATAAAGCTCTTCCTTTTCGGTGAATTAAGCCTAAATCTCTCTACAAAATTCGCCTCCAAAAAGAATCTTATTTCTATTTCAAGCCCGTCTCGACTTGTTGCTAAGCAGGGGGAGCTTTTGTATGTTTATTTCTCCCTCGTCCTGTGGTACACTCCACCTCATTTATGATAAACAAAAGGTGGACGAGACTTAACTCCACCGCCCGTATTTTCCAACCTCTCCGCCCTTTGGACATCTACCCTATCGCACATACGTGCGCAGAAGAGGGAGGCACATTTCTTATTTCGTTACAGTCTAACGAGGTTTTTATACAACAAGACACTCCCCTGTGTTTTGCAACGCAAAATATAGGGGAGAGACCGAAGAAACAATAGTTTCTGAGGAGAGGGGTTAGAAAGATTACATGGAATTTTTTGACAGTGTTTTTTAATCCCTCCGTCACTTCGTGCCACCTCCCCTATATTTTTGCGTTGCAAAAACACAGAGGAGGAGTGTGAAATTTTAGTAGATGGGAAGAGAATTAATAAAGTCGTATAAAAACAGAAGGGAAGCAAAAAATTTGCTTCCCTTTCGAGTGATTGAGTTGGGATTCGAACCCAAGACCCACAGCTTAGAAGGCTGTTGCTCTATCCAGCTGAGCTACTCAACCGACCTTTTATGAAAAAGTGCTGCAAAGTTAGGGATATTTCGGGATATTCCAAATATATGTATCCTATTTTTTGTAGACCTCATATAAAATAGAAGTATCAGAAAGGATACCCTACCGTGAAATGAAACGCAGAATCTCGTTTGAAGTTTTGCGAAGCGATTGCCCAATGGTCTTGTCCGGCCGCCGGATTATAGGCTTTCATTCCCATGTCGAAGCGAAGTAAGAAATAGCTGAAATCCAGACGGATTCCCAATCCATAGGCCAACGCAATTTCCTTATAAAACGAATCCAGTCGGAACTGACCGCCGGGCTGTGATTCGTAATCACGGATCGTCCAAATATTACCGGCATCGATAAAAGCCCCCAACTCTACTTTCCAAAATAGTTTGGTACGATATTCAAGATTTATATCGAGGCGTATATCTCCACACTGATTGATAAATTCAGATACAGAATTATTGCCGTTATAACTACCGGGACCGAGCGTTCTTACCGACCACCCCCGCACACTGTTGGCTCCACCCGAATAGTAGCGTTTCTCAAAAGGTAAAATATCGGAATTCCCATAGGGTATGCCTATTCCTCCGCCTACATGAAAAGCAATAGAGTTTCGCTCGTCAATTAAATGGGTAAAACTATAATCGAAATCGAATTTAGCATACTGGGAATATCGAATACCAAAAATCTTGTATCCCCCATCGGGCTCTTTCGAGGTAAGTTTGGAAAAGGCATTGAGCACGTTGCCCGCTATTTCTCCCGCAGCCCTCAACGTATAGACATTGGTGCGACGCTGCACCGGATTGGAGGGATTGAGATTGGAGCAATAAAAGGTATATCCCATACGCATGATGAAGTGATCCTCGTAACTGTATCGTAAAAGCGGATTATCGGGGGCTATGTTTTCGAGAAATCCGTCGGTCTTACGGGGCAAATAGACATAATTTATATCCAACAGGTCGTAGTTGTGACGGTAGAATCCCCGATTGGTCGTCCACTTATATTTCCAAGCCGCTCCCCAAATGACTCGCGTATACTCGGGACGTTGCTGGAAATTAAGATTTATACTATATTCGGTGCTGGCCTTCATACGCCGCCGAAAATCGGTACGCAAAAACGGGAAAAGAAATTTGGGATAAGTAACTCCTATCTCCCCTCCCAACTCGGTATATCGGTCGTTGATGAGTCCGCTCAAATCGCCCGACAAACTTTCATAAGCACCGCGTACCTTAGCCGAAAAAGTTTCGGAACCCTTGAAGATATTACGATGTTGATAAGTAGCTCCCACGGCAAAACCTAAATCGCCCTCGGAATTAGTACCTTCCAATTCGAGCGAGACAGACTGCGGCTTATCCTTGCTGAGCAAGATATAACAATCCAATTGATTTACACCTTCGTCGTTCCGACCGGCCGGCTCGAAGCGAATATTGACATATTTGACAATACGCAATCTCCCGAATGCCGTATAGGTATTGTCCACATCTCGACTACTGAACAACAACCCCGGACGAATGAAACAATTCTCCACCAATGTTTCCCGTCGAATATAAGGGCGATCGCCTTCCACGAAATAATAATTCTTATATGTACCGGCATTGGCAACATCGATTTGGTCGGTCGCCGTCGGGTCATAAGACAACACAAAATAGATTTTCCTCATATAATACCGTTCGTACGGACGATACCCCGAAGCATTGGCAACAGACTCAGGAACGAGGTTCATAGTGAGATCGACTGCTTTCGAACGGTCGGCGGTATCCGCCGTATAGGTAATCAGTTCTTTATTAAAAGCATAAAAGCCATCACGCCGCAACATATCGGAAATACGTTGCCTTTCCTCGTCCAACACATTTCTATCGAAATTCGATCCTTTCTTCAAAAGCGAATGAGAGACATATTGCCGCTCGACAAGCCGGGAAATCGTATCGTTTGAAATACGATAGTCTATATCGTCTATGTAATGCGGCGTATTTGCCGAGACTCGATAGAACACGTCCATACGTTTACCTTTCGAAACCGTATCGACATCGACCCGAGCAGCCATGTACCCCTTATTATTCATGGCCTTCTCCATTTGCATACGAGAATTTTCTATCAAAACCGGGTCGTAAATTATCGGGGGTGTACCGGCATTCCTTACCCAGCGGTTATACCATTTGGTCGAATCGTTTCCCGACAAATTATATAGCCCGAGCGTAAAGCGGAACAACCCGAACATACGGTGATTAGGCTCTTGACGCAAATAGGATTTCAAATCGGAAGGTTTCACCGACTTATCATCGGTCTCTATCTTTACATGGTCGAGCAGATAGCTACCGTCCGGGACATGGCGGGTAGGACTACACGCAACCAGAACAATACCGACGATCGCTCCTAAACTTGCCTTTATAACTCGACGAATTTTCAACGCTTCTCCGATAACTTGATTCTTTCTCGATGGATAAAACCTTGCAAATATACACTTTATTTTTTTCAATTCCAGCCATTCCTTAGGCAGAAGCAAGAAGACAAAAATTAACCGGGTTTCAATCGCACAATTATACGATGTTTTTTATTTTCATTTATTACATTAAACTCCGTAAATACAAGCAATTTAAAATAGTAAACATATATTTTCTTTCAAATTATTTGTTTATATCACAAAATAGTTATACATTTGCAACATCATAAACAATATTTATGTGATAATTATGTTACTACACGTCATTTCTCTATCGGTCATTAGCGAGCTTCTTGTCGTGAGTCGGTAAGGTGGAAAGGCGTATGTAGTTACTTCTCATAGAATGTTAAATTAGAGTAATTGTAAAAACCTTTCCACACTGCGGAAAGGTTTTTCTTTTAATGAGTACAGATTATGAAACATCAATTGCGGAGTGCGACGAGCACTGGCGGAAGGAGAATGGCAGGAGCGAGAGCTCTATGGAGAGCCAACGGCATGAAAGAAACGGAGATGGGAAACCCCATCATCGCAATCGTCAATTCGTTCACCCAATTCGTTCCCGGCCATGTACATCTGCATGAAATAGGGCAAACGGTAAAAAAAGAAATCGAGAAATCAGGATGCTTTGCCGCCGAATTCAACACGATCGCTATCGACGACGGCATAGCTATGGGACATGACGGCATGCTTTATTCCCTTCCCTCCCGCGACCTCATCGCCGACAGCGTCGAATATATGGTCAATGCACACAAGGCCGATGCCATGATCTGTATCAGTAATTGCGATAAAATCACACCGGGCATGCTCATGGCGGCCATGCGGCTCAACATTCCTACCATCTTCGTATCGGGAGGTCCTATGGAAGCGGGGCAGCTCGATGGGAAAGGACTCGATTTAATCGATGCCATGGTCGAATCGGCCGACGAAACCATAAGCGACGAACAAGTACGCCGAGTAGAACATGCCGCATGCCCTACTTGCGGTTCCTGCTCGGGCATGTTTACCGCCAACTCCATGAACTGCCTCAACGAAGCCATCGGTCTGGCTCTCCCCGGAAACGGTACTGTCGTAGCGACCCACCGCAACAGGGAACGATTATTCATACAAGCTGCCCGACAAATCGTGGAGAACTGCCGGGCTTATTACCAAGACGGCGATGAAAGCGTATTGCCCCGTAACATCGCTACTCGCGCGGCATTCCTCAATGCGATGACTCTCGATATTGCCATGGGGGGCTCTACCAACACGGTATTGCACCTGCTCGCCATAGCCCAAGAGGCCGGAGTAGACTTTACGATACAAGACATAGACTCCCTGTCCCGCAAGTCGCCGGTGCTTTGCAAAGTAGCACCCAATTCGCACTATCACATACAAGACGTGAACCGTGCGGGAGGTATTCTCTCGATTCTCGCCATACTCGAAAAAGAGGGGCTGATAGACGCATCTGTCCGTCGAGTAGATCGACTGTCCTTAACCGAAGCCATCGAACAGTATGCGATACGAAACGGAACATGTCCCCCCGAAGCGGAAAGGCTTTGGAAAAGCGCACCGGGCAACCGGTTCAACCTCGTGATGGGCTCTCAGGAAAACTATTACGACAAGCTCGATACCGACCGTTCGAAAGGGTGTATTCGCGATTTCGAACACGCTTATGTCAAAGACGGTGGACTGGCCGTACTTTTCGGTAATATCGCCCAAGACGGCTGTATCGTCAAAACGGCCGGAGTGGACGAAAACATTTTCCGCTTCAAGGGAAGAGCCAAAGTATTCGAATCGCAGGAAGAGGCTTGCGAAGGCATACTCGGCGGGAAAGTAGAGAGCGGAGACGTGGTCGTCATCATCTACGAAGGCCCCAAAGGAGGCCCCGGCATGCAAGAGATGCTCTACCCTACCTCGTATATCAAATCGAAACACCTCGGCAAAGCCTGTGCCCTCATTACAGACGGGCGTTTCTCAGGTGGGACATCGGGACTTTCCATCGGACATATCTCACCCGAAGCAGCTGCCGGCGGAAACATAGGATTAGTGCGGAACGGCGACCTCATCGAAATAGACATTCCCAACCGCAGCATCAACCTGCTTATCGAAAAAACAGAAATGGAACGTCGCAGAGCAGAAGAAAATACCCGGGGAAAAGAGGCATTCACCCCTCGACACAGAACACGAAACATATCGAAAGCCTTGCAAGCCTATGCTGCCTTAGTAAGCTCGGCCGACAAAGGTGCTGTACGAATTATCTAAGAAACAGAGTCCCAATTGTACAAAACGACTATGGCAACAGAGAAAATAAGCGGAGCGGAAGCGCTCATCAAATCGCTCATCGCAGAAAAGACAGAGTATATATTCGGATATCCGGGAGGAGCCATCATGCCCGTATTCGATGTTCTCTACGATTATCGAGACAAATTGAAACATATCCTCGTGAGACACGAACAAGGAGCTACACATGCCGCACAAGGGTACGCACGAGTATCGGGGAAGACCGGAGTCGTCATGGTCACCTCGGGTCCTGCCGCCACCAATATCATCACGGGGCTCTCGGATGCCATGATGGACAGCACTCCGCTCATCGTCATCACCGGGCAGGTCGCCTCTCCCCTATTGGGCTCGGACGCTTTTCAGGAAACCGATGTCGTAGGAATCACCCAGCCGGTGACCAAATGGAGTTACCAGATACGTCACAGCGAAGAAATAGCTTGGGCGGTAGCAAGAGCTTTTTACATCGCCGGGAACGGTCGTCCAGGTCCCGTGGTTCTCGACATTGCCAAAGATGCCCAAACGGGAATGACCGAATTCGACTACAAACCCTGTCAATTCATTCGCAGCTACAACCCTTATCCCGACATACAACCCGGCGAAATAGAGGAAGCCGCCCGGCTTATCAACCAGTCTCGCAAGCCGTTCATACTCGCCGGTCAGGGGGTAGTTATCTCCCATGCTGAAAAGGAATTGTCGGAACTGGCCGAAAAAGCCGATATACCAGTAGGTTGCACTCTGTTGGGATTATCGGCAATGCCGACCGGCCACCCCCTATACAAAGGCATGTTAGGCATGCACGGCAGCATAGCCGCCAACATCAAGACCAACGAATGCGACCTGCTCATCGCCATCGGCATGCGGTTCGACGACCGAGTAACGGGCGACTTGAAACAATATGCCCGACAAGCCAAAGTAATTCATATAGACATCGACCCGTCGGAATTTAACAAAAACGTGAAGTGCGATGTATCAGTACTGGGTGATGCCCGTGCCGTATTGCAAAAGCTGAATGAAAAAATCGCTCCCGCCGAACACTCCGAATGGATAGAATCTTTCTCTGTGTGTGAAAAGGTGGAAAAAGAAAAGGTCATAGAACCGGAGATACACCCCCGGAAACCATTGATGAATATGGGAGAGGTCGCCCGAAAGGTATCCGAAGCCACAGGCAACGACAGTATTCTCGTGACCGACGTGGGACAAAACCAAATGCTATCGGCCCGATATTACCGGTTCAAAAGATCCCGCAGTATCGTTACCTCCGGCGGATTGGGCACTATGGGATTCGGCCTTCCCGCCGCTATCGGAGCCAAGATAGGCAATCCCGACCGCACGGTCTGCTTTTTTACCGGAGACGGAGGACTGCAAATGACAATCGAAGAACTGGGCACAATCATGCAATATGATATCGATGTGAAGATCATTATTCTCAATAATAATTTCTTGGGTATGGTAAAACAATGGCAAGACCTGTTCTTCGACCATCGCTACTCCGAAACCCCAATGCTGAATCCCGATTTTACGGGCGTGGCGGCAGCTTACGGCATAGCCGGCGAAAGGGTTGCTACCCGCGAAGAACTCGACCCTGCCATACGACGCATGCTCGACCACCATGGAGCTTACCTGCTCGATGTACAAATAGACCCGGATTGCATGGTATTCCCGATGACTCCTGCCGGGAGTTGTGTAACCCATATCATGCTCAACGCCACTGAAAAATATTAAGACCGATATGACTCAACAGACATTATATACCGTAACCGTTTATTCTGAAAACCAAGTAGGATTACTGAATCAGATTTCGATTATCTTTACACGCCGACAGCTCAATATCGAAAGCCTGTCGGTATCGGGCTCGGCTATCGAAGGTGTACACAAATTTACCATCACGACATACAGCGACCGCGAAACGATGGAAAAACTGGTCAAGCAGATAGAAAAACGAATAGACGTATTACGCGCCTTCTTTTATACCGACGACGAAATCATTTTTCAAGAGGTCGCACTTTACAAGGTTCCTACCGACAAACTATTGGACGACAGGAGCATCGAAGATTTGATTCGCAAACACAATGCCCGCATTTTGGAAGTAAACCGCACATATACCGTCATCGAGAAATCGGGCCACCCCGACGAAACTCAATCTCTGTTCGAAGAACTGAGTCGATACGATGTTATGCAATTCGTCCGGTCGGGACGTGTCGCCATAACCAAATCGACCGTCGAGCATGTAAGCATATTCCTACAAGAACAACAATACCGACAAAACCAACTATGAAAGAAAAAGAAGAACAATCCAAACAACAAACAGAACCGGTCTACTCCAAAACTTATACCGTAGAGCCGGCCGAAGGAAACGGTCAACAGGAGTTGCCGCTCACCCTGCTCGCCAAACGAATACTCGAAGTGGCTACGTTACATGCCGAATCGTGGGGCGTGGGATATAGTACGCTCATCAAAAACCGGCAAGTATGGGTACTCTCCCGGCTCACCGTCGAAATGTACCGTTATCCGCTCATCAACGAGCATTATACTTTACAAACATGGATCGAAGGGTATAACAAGCATTTTTCATCGAGAAACTTCGCCATACTGGGAGAGGACGGCTCTCCCTGCGGATATGCCCGCACGATTTGGGTCGTTATCGATTTGGATAGTCGCACATCGGTAGATATAAGTCAATTCGAATATATCGCCGAGAACATATCGGACAAAGCATGTCCCATCGAAAAGCAATCGAGAGTACGCGATGTACATGACGAAAATGCAGTAATCTATCCTGTGACTTATAACGATATAGATTTGAATCGACACGTCAACAGTGTGAAATACATCGAGCACGAACTCGACCTTTTCCCTTTCGAACGGAATGACAAACAACGTATCCGACGATTCGAGATAAGCTATGCCAACGAAGCTCGATACGGTTCTACTCTGCAACTGCTGAAAGAGGAAGAAGCACCGGATCATTTTACCTTAGAAATACGGGACGACCAAACCGTGTACTGCAAAGGAAGAATCATATTTGAAAACAGATAAAACTAATTTAATTAACCTCTAAACAAAAAAGAAAATGGCAATCATGAATTTTGGCGGTGTTGACGAAAATGTAGTCACCCGGGAAGAATTTCCATTGGAAAAGGCAAGAGAAATCCTCAAAGACGAAACCATCGCCGTTATCGGATACGGCGTACAAGGTCCCGGACAAAGTATGAACTTGCGGGACAACGGATTTAATGTCATCGTCGGACAAAGAAAAGGTTCGAAGACATGGGATAAAGCGGTGGCCGACGGCTGGATTCCCGGCGAAACGCTTTTCGAAATCGAAGAGGCTTGCCAGCGTGGAACAATTATCGAATACCTTCTTTCCGACGCAGCTCAAATAGAGGTATGGCCCAAAGTGAAAAAACATCTTACCGCCGGTAAAACGCTCTATTTTTCTCATGGATTCGCCATCACCTACAAAGAGCGCACGGGTATCGTTCCTCCTGCCGATGTCGATGTAGTACTGGTTGCGCCCAAAGGTTCGGGAACCAGTTTACGGCGCATGTTCTTGCAAGGTCGGGGACTCAATTCGAGCTATGCTATTTTCCAAGATGCGACTGGGCACGCCAAAGAGAAAGTTATAGCTCTCGGTATCGGAGTCGGTTCGGGATACCTTTTTGAAACTACTTTCAAACGCGAGGTTTATTCCGACCTTACCGGAGAACGGGGAACTCTCATGGGGGCCATTCAAGGTATTTTCGCCGCACAATACGACACACTGCGCGCACACGGACACAGCCCTTCGGAAGCATTCAACGAAACGGTCGAAGAACTTACCCAATCACTGATGCCTCTTGTCGCCGAAAACGGTATGGATTGGATGTATGCCAACTGCTCGACAACAGCCCAGCGAGGAGCTCTCGACTGGTGGAAAAAGTTTCGCGATGCTACCAAACCCGTATTCGAAGAACTGTATGAAGAGGTAGCCAAAGGGAACGAAGCTCAACGTTCTATCGACACGAACAGTAAAGAGGGATATCGCGATGGACTGAACAAAGAGTTGAAAGAGTTGAGAGAAAGCGAGATGTGGCAAGCCGGTGTGACCGTTCGAAAATTACGCCCCGAAAATAACTAACCGGCAAATATAGATTACCATATAGAAAAGAGATTATCTCGCTCGTTGGGATAATCTCTTTTCTTATACCCGAACGTATAGAATAAATAACCATAAACCTCGAAACTTTTTCTTCGATAAATTGTATTGACAATACCGGGAATTTCCGGGAAATAAAAATATATCGGAATATGAAATCCTACGAAACCCTGACTGTCGGCCAAATTGTCACCGACAAATACGGAGCGGCGAATGTATTTGAAAAATACGGTATCGACTACTGTTGCCACGGTTCCACACCGTTGCTCGAAGCCTGTAAAAATGCAAATGTAGAACTCGACCAAGTCCAAAAAGAACTCGAAAACACTCCATCGTCTGCTCACGGAAACATCGATTTTACCAATTGGCCTATCGATTTGCTCATAGACTATATTCTCAAAATCCACCACCGCAACATTCGCTCGCACGGACCAGAATTATTACATCTCTTGGACAAAGTTTGTAATGTCCACGGAGACCGCCACCCGGAACTATACAAAATACGTACTCTCTTTCACGACTCGCTCGAAAGCCTTTACAGCCATCTCGACAAAGAAGAATTAGTTTTATTCCCTTATATCTACGAAATGTTTAAGGCCAGAGAAGAGCACAAACATTTACCCGATTTCCATTGCGGTTCGATCGAAGCTCCCATCTCGGTAATGTTGTCGGAACACGAGGCTGAGGGAGAACGATTCCAGCATATCAACCGATTAACCCAAAACTACACAGTCCCCAAAGATGCTTGCAACAGTTACCGATTGGCTCTCGACAGATTGAAATCTTTTGAAAAAGCCCTACACCAACATATTCACCTCGAAAACAATATAGTCTTTCCACGAGCTATTGAAATGGAAAAAGAATTAAGGAAATAGAGAACCATGCAAATCAATATAAAACGGGTATACGATCCCCCAAAAGTATCGGACGGTTATCGCATATTAATAGATCGCCTATGGCCCAGAGGCACGAAAAAAGAGGCTCTGAAATATGATATCTGGGAGAAGAACATTGCTCCTTCTCCCGCATTACGCCGATGGTTCCATGAGAATCCGCAAGAGCATTGGGAGGGATTCGTATCGCTATATTCAAAAGAGTTGGAAAACTCCGCCTCTGTAAAAGATTTCGTCGAAAGAATAAAGAGCCACGATCGAATAACATTATTGTATGCCTCAAAAGATGCCACCCACAATCATGCTTCGGTACTAAGACAGTTTCTACAAAATCATCTGCACTGATTGCCGCATAAACTACCTGCGCCACTACTAAAAAGAACGATGGAGAACGAAGTTGTCACTTGCCGATCGTATATAAAAGGAGTATGTTTCCGGTATTCTTTCCCATAAAATAAAACGGGAAAAATCCGAAACTATCATAAATAACGAAGGGGAGCAATGCTCCCCTTCGTTATTTATCGACGACGCTGTTGTTTGTTTCGTTGCTTCTGTTGTTCTCTCAACGCAGCCTGCTGCTGGCGTTGCGCTTCTTCCAACCGAGCCATGAAACCGCTCTTCTTGCGAGGTTTCTTTTGATTCTCTTTCAACTCGGCAAGAACTTTCTCCTCGTTGATACATTTACGGAATACATAGGTTTGAATAATCGTAATCAACAACGACAAGAAATAATAATAACTCAACCCGGCCGAATAATTATTGAAGAATACCAAGAACATGACGGGCATCAGATACATCATGAACTTCATACCCGGCATCTGTTGTTGTCCGGCGGTATTCTGCATATTGATTTTGGTGTATATCAAGTTGGTAATAGTCATCAACAAACAGAAAAGGCTGATGTGATTACCAAAATAGGGCGTTATCAACGGTATATAAGTATCCCAACTCACGATAGCATCATAGGTCGACAAATCTTTCGCCCACAAGAACGATTCACCCCGAAGCTCGATAGAAGACGGGAAGAAGGTGAACATCGCAATAAGAATAGGCATTTGTAAAAGTAACGGCAAACACCCGCCCATAGGATTCACTCCCGCCTTGCTGTACAGATCCATTGTCAAACGCTGACGCTCCATCGCTTTATCCTGCCCCGGATACTTATCATTAATCTCCTTAATTTGAGGGGCTAAAACCCGCATACGAGCCTGCGACTTATAAGATTTATACGTGAAGGGGAATAAAACGAGCTTTATAAATATCGTCAACAACAAAATGATAACGCCATAATTGCTGAAAAATTTACCCAAGAAGGTGAATACCGGTATAACGATGAGCGTATTTATCCAACGGAAAAACTTATATCCCAGTGGAACGAGCTTATCCAAATCGAGTGTCTGGTCTCCCGAAAGATCATCGTCATAAGAGGACAATAATGGATAAGAATTCGGTCCGAGAAAAATATTGAATCCGGCAACCTGCGGCTCTTTCGAATCATAATCTATCGTACTCTCGGCATGAAACTGTTTCAAATATCTATCTTCTTCCAAAGACCGAGAGGTAAAAATTCCGTCGTTAAATTTTCCATCGGCAATAAAAGCAGTAGAGAAAAACTGGTTTTTAAACCCAATCCATTTGAGGCTCGTAGTCGCTTTCTCTTCATCGTTACCCGACTCGCTCAAATGCTCTACATCGTCTCCTGCAAATTTATAATACAAGGCACTATTTCTCTCCTCAAACATACGTCCTTGTTCTTGACGGCGCATTTTCTGGTCCCAAATAAAATCCCAATAAACAGCGCTCGACGGAATTACCCGGTCCATATCTTTCTGCCAGATATCCATTTTCAACATATAGCTGTCTTCCGGCAAAGAATATCGAATACCCATCTGACTTCCATTGGCAAGCTGTAATGTCATATTTACAGCATTACCATCGATTTCGGGAGTAAAATATAAATCGCGTGTATCGATTACGCGCGCATTCGTACGAATAATGAATCCATAGTCGTTTTCGTCTCCGGTAAACAGAGTCACATTCGTGGAATCATAGGCCATGTAATCATTCAAAACAGCCTCATAAAGACGACCTCCTTTATTAGAAAACTTCAATGTCACCTTATTATTGGACAAAGTAGTAAATTCTTCCGAACCTTCGGCACAAGGAGCGAACTCGCCGAAACGCGCTATCAAACCTGCATTTTTTAATGAATCGGCAACTTCTCCCGAAACGGTATCGGTCGAAACGGGTGTTTCTGCCAAAGCGGCCTCGGCCATACGTTCCGCTTCCACAGCGGCAATCGAATCGTTATACCGACGCTGTGCCTCCAATTGTTCGGGTGTAGGCTGCATCCACCAAGAGAAAAGCAGCACAACTACGACCATCAATACAAGACCTAAAATCGTGTTTTTATCCATTCTTCAATTTTGAGATTACTAAATTATTTTTTTGAAATCGCTGCTTTAATAAAGTCAACGAAAAGGGGATTCGGATTAAGAACCGTACTATTGTACTCGGGGTGATATTGTACTCCCACATACCAACGCAAAGACGGAACCTCGACAACTTCGACCAAATGAGTTTCGGGATTCTCGCCCACGCAACGCATTCCGGCATCTTCAAAAGCTTTACGATACTCATTGTTAAATTCGAAACGATGGCGATGCCGTTCGCGAATATGGGTCGTTCCATAAGCCTTAGCAGCAATAGAGTCTTCGGCCAATATACAGTCATAAGCGCCTAAACGCATCGTCCCACCCATATTGGTTATGCTCTTCTGCTCCTCCATCAAGTCTATTACATTATGCTTGGTCGTCACGTCCATTTCGGTAGAGTTCGCATCGGTATATCCCAACACATCACGGGCATACTCGATCACCATGCATTGCATGCCCAAACATACGCCAAATGTCGGAATATCGTGTTCACGAGCATATTTCAAAGCGATGAATTTTCCTTCGATACCTCTCTGCCCAAATCCCGGAGCGATCAACACGCCATCTAAAGAAGAAAGCATAGCGTCCACATTTCCGCTATTTAATTTCTCGGAATGAATATATTGCAAATCGAGTTTGCGATCGTTATAGGTAGCTGCCTGAAACAACGATTCATTGATAGATTTATAGGCATCGGGAAGTTCTACATATTTGCCGACTAATCCGATACGTACGGTCTTAGTCGCATTTTTCATACGATGCAAGAAATTCAACCACGGCTCCAAATGAGGTTCTCCGTTTATGGGTAAACCGGTTTTCGTCAATACGATTTCATCTAAATGCTGTTGATGCATTTTCAAAGGGACTTCGTATATAGACGGAACATCTATCGACTGAATCACTGCCGCAGGATCTACATTGCAAAACAATGCCACCTTCTTACGTAAAGCAAGAGATAACTCGTACTCGGTACGCAATACCAATATATCGGGTTGGATACCTACCTCCTGCAATTGTTTTACCGAATGTTGGGTCGGTTTGGTTTTCAATTCCTTAGCGGCAGCAATATAAGGTACATAGGTCAAATGAATACATACACAATTTTTCCCCATTTCCCAACGCAACTGACGTACGCTTTCGAGATAGGGCAAAGATTCGATATCTCCGACCGTTCCCCCGATCTCCGTGATTACGAAATCGAACTGGTTCTTCGATCCTAAAAGTTTAATGTTACGTTTAATTTCATCTGTAATATGCGGAATAATCTGCACCGTCTTTCCCAAATAATCGCCCCGTCGTTCTTTATCTATTACATTTTGATAAATACGCCCTGTTGTAATATTATTGGCGCGAGTCGTAGGAGTATTGGTGAATCGCTCGTAGTGACCCAAGTCAAGGTCGGCTTCGTGTCCATCGACCGTCACATAACATTCTCCATGTTCATAAGGGTTCAATGTTCCGGGATCTATATTGATGTAAGGATCGAACTTTTGGATAGTTACTCTATAACCTCTTGCCAAAAGCAATCGAGCCAACGAAGCCGAAATAATACCTTTACCCAACGACGAGGTTACCCCCCCCGTAACGAATATATACTTAGTCTCCACGATAAAATATGGTTTATGTGTTACATTTACAAGTCGCAAAATTAGGAAAAATAATCCACAATCTATCGCAACATTCAACAGAATTATCACTTTTCATTTGCTATGAAGAGAAAAGCCCATAACAGATAGAAACACTTTACAATTTTTACCCAAAAGAAAGACTATCGGTAAACAATTTGTATCAAATAATCATTATCTTTGCAAACAGATGCGAAAATAGGCTGCATTCGGCAAAGTCAAGCAAGCTTGCTTTTGCCCTCATTGGCACTATCTTTGCAAACAGATGCGAAAATAGGCTACGCCTTGCCATAATCGAATAAACCTATTTCTACTCTCTACTTGTTGCACTATCTTAAAAAATACAAACATATACTCTTATGAACTCACGAATTACAGCTATTCTCATAGGTCTTCTTTCTGTAACCGGAGTATTCGCAACGACTGTCATAGAACAGAACGATAGTATAACGAACGAAATCGTATCTGACAGTATAACAATGGCCATGCCATCAGATTCTATAACCATACAGGTTACCGATACTGACTCGATCGCTCGCCAGCAAGAGGCCGACAAGAATTTACTTTCATTATTGGAAACAGACTCAACCGAGCAGATTTTACCGGTTATCAAAATGTTGCGTATGCTCGAATATGCCGACAGCATAAGAGCTATGCAAGGGTCGGGCGAAATACCTGTCAACCCACTTTTCTTACCTATCGTGTTCGAAAAACAGATGTCTACTCCTTTTCAACATTTACCCTCGGCCGAAAAATGCCCATTCAAACCAAAGTCTCTTTCGGTGGACGATAAATGGTTACAAGACGAGATTCAAGCCGAAAAGACCCGAAATCTAGCACAGAACTATGTAATCGTCAATTACCCGAAACTTATACATTACAATACAGACAATCTACCGGAAGTGCCTAAACAATACGTGATCGAAAACGATCCGGCCAAACATATTCTTTCTATCAAAGAAAAGCCGCTGATTATAAAAAATGACGTGGGAAAAGAAAAAATCAAACTAAAACGATGGATAATCAATTTCCAATCGTCCATACAATTTTCCCAAGTCTATGTTTCGGAGAATTGGTATCAAGGAGGGACGAGCAATGTCAATCTGCTAAGCGATCAACAATTCTCTATCAAATATAACGATCCCAAAGAGCAACGTATCTTATTCGAGAATTTAGTACAATGGAGATTGAACATCAACAGTGCCCCGGAAGACACATTGCATTCTGTAAAAATCAGTGAAGATTTATTCCAGATAAACTCGAAATTCGGTCTTAAAGCCTACAACAAATGGTACTACACTGCTACCATGAATTTCAAGACACAATTTTTCACCAGTTATGCCGCTAATTCCAACAACAAGGTGGCTGCATTTCTATCTCCTGCCGAGTTGAATTTGGGTTTAGGTATGTCTTATCAATATAAAAACGATAAAAAACGTTTCGAGACATCGATATCGCTCTCCCCACTTTCCTACAACTTGCAATTCATCGTTAACGACGACATGGATGCGGCCAGCTTCGGAATCAAATCGGGGAAAAGCATGAGTCAATACGGTTCCTCCTTCGAAGGGCGCATCAAATGGGAGTTCTATCATAACATGGTTTGGAGTTGCAGACTGTTTTATTTCACCAACTATGATCATGTACAAGGGGATATGGAAAATACATTCGACTTTATCCTCAACCGTTTCTTCTCTACTCGTTTATTTGTTCATCTGCGATATGACGATGCTCGCGCGCTGAACAAAGACTTCGGACATTTCCAACTGAAAGAATTACTAAGTTTCGGATTCAACTATAAATTCTAATGAGAATCAAACTCATAGTTTTACTATGCATCGGTATACTCTGTTCTTCATCGATAAAAGATGAAGAAGGGCGTTATGAAAGTAAGCCTCCTTATCGTAGTTTCATTCTTGAAAATTATACCGAAGAAAGTGCCAAACATTATTTCGATACAGCTCCAATCGACAGTTGGGAAGGTATTTGGCTCCTGACAGAAAATGGAGAAAGAGTCGCTATCGAACGGTTTAAAGACATTCGATTTTCCGAAATCTTTACACACCGAATCGTTAAATTAGATTCGTCGGTCCGCAGTGAAATTCCCGTCGGAACTATTTTAGGGTACTTAACTCGCGGAGTAAATCCTAACACTTGTTTCATCTGGCTCTATAAACATAAACTGACAGGTGCAATACTTTACGCCCCCAAAAAGTTTTCGGCCAGACTGACTTCTGACCTCAACGGCATTTTATTCTCAGGAAACAGCGCTAAAAAATTAGAAGACTTATTCGATCCCCGGTCGGGATTCATTAAATTATATCCCAAGCAAATCTCGGAGGATTCTGAAAATCGGGAAATCCGCTATCTGTAAATTCAGAACTTTCGGAAAACAAAGCGTTCATCTTCACCCCGGGTCAAAATCATTTTGGAAGAGGTAAGTTTCTCAATATAAAAAGTATATTCTTTGTCCATTTCCAACTTGAAAACAGATAAATCAGGTTTAAATTCAAACCAAGAGGGTTCCATTATTTTAAATTTCAGTATGTCATTTTCACGAACATAACTCCCGAAATAATTTTCTGTTGTATTTTCTATTCCTCCCCGATGAACCAATTGTAACTTTATGACACTACTCTGAAAATTATAGTAAAGGCTATCATGTGGGGTCATTGTACCATTCTCCCACATCTCAATCAATTGCCATTTCCCGAAAAGAGGACCTATATACCCATCATTATGGGTACAAGAGGTGACAACAATCCCCAAAAACAATCCTATTAAAATACGGCGAATCATCATCTTGTTCTTCATTTTCCAATTGTTAAAATTCCACTTTTCCTGATACCGATAGCAACACCCCATTTATCTCCATACAACTCGCCCCAATCTCCGGCCAAAGAAACGGAAAACGACCACCCCGAAAGTTTTATCGGAGAATAAACACATTCTATCAGCCCCGACATATCGTGTTGGGTATCGGCTAACGGGAGAAAAGTCGTTCCCCAAGAGGTTCGATACGACGCTAATATTTTATATTTCCATTCAGGAGCAATATAACCCGACGCTCCTAAATGGACTCCTCGTATTCTGTTATGCTTGTATCTCATATAACCATCTGTATTGTACAACAAGGATTTAGCCATTGCCGTACCATTGGAAAGGCCGTAATGCGCCCAACCGTTATAGAAATAGTTATTGTAGTAATCATCGGCTCCTGTGGCTTCTATATCCAATTTAGGATCATTATAATCACTCGGACACCAATTCAGAGGCCCACTTTGATTGGTCATATCCAAATATTCTAAAACGACATTCGACAGCCAGTTTTTCTTACCGCTCTTATATTCAAGCCCCCATAGACCGTCCCAACCATTGAACTTCCCCATTCCCGATGCATCGTCGTAATACCATTCGAAGTAACCTCTTACAGAAGAATTGTTTTTGAACCTGTATTCCGCCGATAAATTCCATTGTCCCACATGGTTTCCATAGTAGTAGGCCTGATCACCTTTATTGGACTGACCATCACCAGACGACGGAAACAAGATTTTAAAAAAATCTTTCAAGCGGGTCGGACTTTTCATCGTGAGAGAATCTATCAAAACGCCCTCTTTATAATACCGTTTTGTGCCTCCGAACTGTGCTGCCAGTTCGGCTCCGATCGTTACGACAAAGGGTTTGTCGGGATTGGAACGAAACGAAATAGATTTATGGTGATATAAAGCATCGGTCGTAATATACTGATTATAATAATTGTAATGGTCCCTTAAAAAATCGTTGTCCATAAACTTTCCATACGCGAGCTCACCCTTAATCTGTACCCAGCCCTTCGTAAACGGAATATCTACAAAATCGATAAATCCGGCTCTAACTTGGGGTATAGGCCGTGCATTACCCGACCAGACCAACCCGCCGGAACTCAACTCGAAATTCACTACTTCATCGGTAAGCTCCCGACAACCTGCCGATATAAAAATCATGCGGTATTTCATGCCTATATAGGCTTGTTGTATGAGGAAAGACGACACACCCGGATTATACGTTTTCAGGTTTCCGTCCGAATAATAGGATACCGGAGATGTAGAAGACATCAATCCAACCAAATCGATACCGAACTCATAGGAAAACCGTTTGTTCATCTCCAAGCCTTTAAAAACCGAGGCTCGCAAATATCCGCTTTTACTGTGTGTTACCAGCCCATGCTTATTGGCAGACAAATAATACGGTGCAAAAATCCCGTTTCCGGCATTTCCGACCATCGACAAAGAATAGTAATCTGTCGAATGTTGGGCAAAAATCCCGAATAAATTTCCGATAGATAAACAGAAAACGACTAATAATCCTACTCTCAAACGATGATACATAATGTATGAATATTATTGATAATCGAGACAAAAATAATATATAAAGCACTACGGCACAACTCCCCTCTCTTTATTTAACAAAAAAGGGGAATAAAGTGTATGAATATACATTTATTCCCCCTTTATACCGAGACTAACCTTTTTAGAAAGAGACACCTAAACGGAATCCTATATTGTTACGACCATCGATATCATAGGTCAATACTTTACTCTTATTAGTAGCATAATTATAATACAAAGCTACGTGGAAACCATAACGGACACTCGGATTCGGGAAAATACTCACTCCGATTTCGGGAGACACGGTAAAACCCCATGTATCATCATAAATCTCCCAAGCCTGCAAATAAGAAGACATGCGACTATAATTGGCGCCCAATTTCACCGTTGCATAAGGTTCTAAAATTCCGTCGGTCGTAAAGCGATATTTTGCCAACAGACCAAAGGGTAGCTGAAACAACGAATGTTGCTGGTCGGTCGTAAGAGCCGAATTGCTCTTTAACATCAAAGTCTGCCTGTCTATATATTTATTATTCGTGTGATAAGAAATAAAAGCTCCAATAGCCATTTTAGGCATTACATAATAACCACCTTCAAAATTCATACCCCATCCACTGGCTTTATCGGCATAACTGTTCCCAACAGGAGCGTTAAACTGCCAATCGACATTAAAATAAGTACTCGAAACGGCTTGTGCGTTTCCCCGGGTCGACACGGCTACCATACAAGTAGCGACTACCACCCATAACGATATGTGTTTAATAGTTTTCATAATTCGTTTTCTTTTTATTAATATATAAAATGGGGTAGCCCGTTATTTATTCGTCAAGTAAGGAGACTGAACAAACGACTGGTCTATCGCTTGGATTATTAAATTTCTATTTAATCTAGGGGAGCCGCTCTTCAATCCGGCCATATAGGAATCCCAAAGAATCGTTAACCGTCGATTGCTACTGTTTTTATTCGTTAAGTCGACTAACTCGGCCAAAAATGAATTCACACTATAACTATATACTACGGGATAGGGATAATACCAACTGTTCCAATATGATCCCCAATATCCGGGTCCCCAATATCCGGGATATCCCCACCACCAATAGTCATTGGGATAATCGACGAAATAACGTACGTCTTCAATATAGCTTACCTGTAACCCTAAATCGGCATCTTCTTTCGAATCGACCAATGTGAATCCCCGAGCAGCCATATTATCGGCAAATGTTTCGAGAATATAATCGGCATCTTCATTTGTCCAATAGGTCGCTTTTTCATTATTCGTAATGAGTAAGACACTATCCGGCATATAATAGGTGAGATATTCGCCGAAGTCGGCCGATTTATCATAATCGGTAAACACCACATAATCATCATCCAGCTTGGAAAGGCTGGGCTCTTTTTGGCATGCAGCTAATACCGCTACGACAAAAAGAATTGGGATTAGTTTTTTCATATCAGTTTTGTTTTGATTGTTATGTAATAACACCATTGTTATACTCCAAAAACAAAACCGACAAAAGATAGTTCGAAAATAGCGGAAATTTTTATCGAAGGAATATTTTTTATTATCGGGGTTTCTTACCTAACCGATATACAGAATCTACCTGAGACGCAATATAGTCCCAATTATAAGGAGATAAATCATAATGACGTTCTTCCATTTCTCCCTCTAATTTACAAGATAATCTCTCTTCCAACGAGCCGATGTTCCCCGTGACGAAAAAATCGGAGGCATCGAGGCAGGCAAGCCTATTCGCCGGAATGTCGCTGACCAATACCGGCAACCGATAACTCAACGCTTCGAGCAGCACAATGGGCAATCCTTCATGAAAAGAAGGAAGGACAAACAAACGCGCATGGGAAAAGAGTTCATTCAATTTAGCCCCCCTTACGAAGCCTGTGAGAACGACATGGTGTTCTTCTGCCAGCCGTTTTAAAGAGACAGAATAATGATCTTCATGGTCGGCATCACCAGCTATGACCAATTTGCAGTTCGAATCGGAAATACGAGCAAATGCTTTTATGAGTAAATCGAATCCTTTCTCCTCCACAAAACGTCCTACGGCCAAAACATATCGTCGAGGTGTCAACCCCAACGACCGAATATAACTGTCGTCTTTTGCCGACACAGGCTTATTCACGCCATTATAAATCAAGTGCGCGTCCGTGCGATCATACTTTTCACGTAAAATATTATCTATCACAGTAGAAATTACAATCACTTCGTTGGCATAATTCGCCCCCATTCGTTCGCCCCATCTGAGCACAGACTTAGCTGTCTTATTCCACTTCTGCCTATCATAATCGGGACCGTGATGGGTCATCACCACTCGTAATCCCAACAACCGGGCCAACGGGGTTAACAAAGCCGGGCCGATAGCATGGATATGTAAAACGTCAGCACCGACCCAACGAGCATAAATAATCGCTAAAAAAGTGTGAACAATGGCTTCTATACTTTTTCTGCGGGGAGCATAAATATCTTTTAAATGAACGCCTTTATACTCCTTAATCTTATTTTGGGGAGTGACGTAACACGAACGACGAACAACCGTCACATCATGTCCCATAGCAGCTAATCGGGGATATAATTCCTCACAATGTGTTTCCACACCTCCCTGAATATCGGGGATACCACGAGTACCGACTACAACTATCTTCATCGCAACACTCCCCTCCCCCGTTTACTCACGTCCTAAATTCCCCTGCATGGGATCTTGCCCCACGTCGTACCATTTCTTATCCAGACAAACAGGTTTCCCTAAAAGAGAACGTAATTTATTTTTGATAATCCACCCCATGGGGTGACGGGCATAAGCAAATTTCTTCATAACCGGAGAGACCGTGCCGACCATCCAACAATTCTTCGGACATTTGCGTACTAAACTACGCACATGTTGGGCTTGTTCGCTGTTCCAAATATCCGAAAAAGAGTTCGCCTGTCGAATGTTTCCCATACTCTCTTTCCAATACTTAGCTTCCAACCCATTGCAAGGATAAACTTCGCCATAAGGGTCTATGAAACAATTCATCAAACCTGCTTCACACGGCAACATACGGCGATTTCCTTCGATATAGTTTATCAATCCCATATTAAAAAATGCCCGTGCCCATGATTTGGGGTGTTTTTCCCTCATTTGCATATTGATCAGCTCGGCAAAGTTACCACAAACGGTATCGCGATTGGTAATCACATTGTCATCTTTGTGAAAATAATACGAATTATGAAACGCAGCGGTAGCGAACTCCATATTCAAGGCTTTGGAAAGGCGATATAGGGAAAGCATATCTTCGGAATTATTATTCGACACCGTTATACCGAACCCAATATCCTTCACCCCCATTTCCCTAAGTGACAAGAGAGACCTCAACCCTTTATCAAAACCTCCGGCTCTTCCCCGTAATTCATCATTCTTTTGAGATAAACCCTCGATACTGATACGTATTCCTATTTTAGGGAATTTTCTCGCCAACTCCAATACTCGCTCCTCGAACCAGCCCGATGTGGAAATAACAACTCTGGGGGCTTTTCGAAAAGCGACCTCCACAATCTTATCTAAATCTTCACGAATAAAAGGTTCTCCCCCTGTTATATTGATAAATTTCACATGCGGCAAAATCTCCAATTCTTCCGGTTGAATTTCCAGCCGCGGATCTGTCGGATTTTTCCAGATATTACACATCTTACACTGCATGGGACAGCGATAAGTGGTAATAATGCTTATATCGGTAGGCGCAAAAACTTTCATTTCTTACAAATATCGTGCAAAGATAAACCTTTTTCACCGGTCTATCAAAAATTTTATATATCGAACATCTTGTTTTCACAAGTCATACACATTCTTCAATTCCGCCCAATATCGTTCCTCCGAGAATCGTTTTTGGGCTCGTCGTGCAATACCTTGTGTATCCACGTTGTCCTTAGACATCACAGAAACAATAGCCGAGGCTAATTCTTCCTTATCTCCCATGCGGAACAACATACCATCGCCCTCACGTATCAGTTCCGGTATTCCACCGACTTCGGCTCCGATAACCGGCGTTCCCATACACAAAGACTCTATCACACTTAACGGATTATTTTCATACCAAATGGAAGGAACTACCATCGTCTGCGCATGTTTCACCAATCGTACTATCTCCCTAGACGAAAGGTGTCCTAAAAAAATGACATTTCCCGAACTATATTTTGCCTGCAACTCATTCAGCAACGGCCCATCTCCCGCAATATAAAGAGGGAATGGCAAAGACTCTGCCACTTCGAGCAACATGCGTACACCTTTTTCCTCGGACAAACGACCTACATAGCAATAGTAGCGCGACTTTTCCCCTTCATTTATCTCTGTCGAATGAAAAAAATCCAATTTATCCTGTTCTATAAAATTACAAATTACGGATAATTTCGTGTAATCATAACCGCAGGCTCTCATCTTCTGTGCCATAAAAGAACTAGGGCAAACAAAAGTATCGACCCAGCGTTGCAGTTTTTTCCGATTCCACCATAAGGCTTCTCCATAAGCCAATGCGCTGGCTATCCGGCTTCCTTTCATACATTTCCGACGAAATACTTGAAGACGATCGGTAAAGCAGGCTTCACAAATTTTCCCTTGACAAAGGCAGTTATACGACGGACATAACAATTTATAATCGTGCAGCGTCCAAACAGTACGACAGCCATAATCTTTCGCCAATTTTACGACAACCGGAGAAAGATAAGAGTGAATATTGTGAAAATGGACTATGTCAGGACGAAAATCATTCAATATCTTCTTAAACGATTTTTTTATATCTCCTAATCCAAAGATACGGCAAGCCGCTCTTGTTTTATTTTTAAGTCCATCGGAAAATGAAATTTCCGATGCAAAATAGCCCGACATTTCACTGGGCAAATTCTGAGAATAAACCATAGAATACACGGCCACTTCATATCCGAGACGACGTAACAAGGCTTCGAGATTGATCATACAAATACAATCTCCTCCTCTCGGATAGTAAAATTTATTTACCAAAAGGATACGCGGCATTCGCTTCATGGGTCGTGTTCAGGTTATTTAAATATTCGGGACGTAAATTTATTTTTTATCCATACCCATTTATACAATAAAATGGGACAGACTATTCCCGTTCCTACTATAAATAACGTAACGAACACAAATTCTATTATATTTCCGCCCGACAATATATGTGTTAAAATTGACTTTACCACACCCATAAATAGAGTATGAAACAAATATATAGTCATGGACATAGTTCCTATATACTTCAACCATTCTACAAATGAGACAGTTAAACGAGATAATGACTTGGATATGCCCAGAATCATAAAACTACCGGTGATACCGAGGAGGACGGCCAAAGTTTCGATCCAAAATTTATCGGAAATAAATTCATATATGATCGAGAAGCCGATCGTAATTACAATCCAAAGAATAGAATACCGGTATATCGCTTGCTCTATCCATGATTTTCGGGCCACCCACATTCCTGATACAAAGAAAATCGAATTCAAACAAAACTGTTCAATACAAAAATATTCAGGAGCCGTATCCCAAAAAGCGAGCCCCAACGAAAGAAGAGACAATAGTACCAAGCGATTCCCTGCCTTGAAAACCGGGGCGATACAAAATATTAAAAACAAAACATAAACGAACCATAAAAAATACCCGGCTTCCGGCAAATAGAACACTCGATATAAAGCGCTTATCGAAACCGGGTGATCGACTTGCATAAACCCGTCGACCAGTATTTTAATCCCTATAATCGCCCAAGAAAGAATAAAATAGGGAAACATCAATCGCTCGAACTTCGAGCGTACAAACCGCCAATAACCTACCTTTTTTATAGAACGCTCATAAAAAAAACCAGCGATCATGAAAAAAAGAGGCATGTGGAAATGATAGACAAAACTTACAAATCCGATATACCACGAAGGAGCGTTATCGGGAATATAATGCCCGATAACGACCAATACAATCCCTATTCCCTTTGCTATATCGAACGTTATATCCCGAATCTTTCCCATCAGCTATTATATTTCGAAGCCTTCTCAAACGAATCTATAATTCGTCGAGCGACCGCATCGACAGTAATTAAAGAAGCATATTCCCTGCAATTTTCCACATACTCGTCATTTCGCTCTATCATTCGAGCTATATCGTCCTCGTTCCAGTCATTTTTAGCGATTCCCAACTTTCGCTTCTCTACTATCTCACTATCAAACGGCACACGATTCGTAACCACCGGCGTTGTCATCGCCACAGATTCCATAATCGCCAGCATATTCAACTCTCGCAGAGAGTCGAACAAAGAAGCCTTCGAATCCCGATAATACCGAAACAATTCTTTATGAGGCAGTTTCCCCAATAGGACGATTTGCCGCTCTCGCCCCATTTCTTTTATTTGTCGGTCATACTCTTCTCTCAACACGCCATCGCCGGCTATATACAATATGTAATCTCTGTATTGAGGATATTTTGAAAGAAAAGCATCGAACTTACGAATTATAGAAGATATATTTTTACGAGGAATCAATTGACCTACGGTAATAAACTGATCGCTCTTACCTTTCGTTGTATTGTCCAAGTCTATCGACTTTACACCATGTCCTATTGGCTCGCCGACGCGAGGCATATATCGGTTAATGAACCGCTGTGAGACATACGAACGAGGAATCACATAGGACCTGCTCATAAAGCAACGGGCAATGACATTATACCAAATACGGGAGGGCAAAGTCTTCATCTTGCGATTATGCGAGCCTAATTCCTGCCAAATTACAGTTTTACGAGGGACAATGAGCGAAGCAAACAATGACGGTATAGAAAAAGTCTCACTCGCCAAAACCATATCGACATCACCTTTTCTTTGCTGTAAATACTTCCATACTCCCGGTAAAAAAGGAAGCACACTCGGTTGAAATATTTTTCGTCCAATCGACTTCAAAAAGACGACTTCAAAATCATACGTCTCCTTTCTCTCAGGTGCATAATCGGCTGCCGCTATCAATGTGACAGCATGTCCGGCTCGATGATAGGCCAAACACAGATCATAGATCATCGTCTCTTTTATAGTAGTTACATGTGGTATAATTCCTTTTTCATGAGTAAAAAGAATGGGATTGATAACTATGATTTTCATACGTAAAGTCTATTTATTACCGCAAAGATAGCACAAACGAAAGCAGAAACAAATAAATTTGGCCCTGCCAAGTGTAACCTATTTTCGCAACATGCTGTAAATCTTCGTATAAATAAGAGCAACAACGACCTCGTTTATTTATGTCAAAATTTTACTCAATTAAACAGGGCTTTTATCTTCATTTGTAATTCCTGCCGAATCGTTCTCGGTTGAATACAATAGCTAAGAATCACAACCACTGTAATATAAATGATTTGCAATATAATCGAATCTACCCTATAAAATACTATTGCCCCTCCTATCAAGAACAAAATCGGATAAATGATTTCCATCGATACCTTCACCGGAAAAAATTTCCACGTATCGATTATCCGGAAACCAAGCATAAACAGATAAGAAAGAATGGACGAAAGGACAATTCCCCAAATACCCATAAAACGAATGAAAACATAATTCATGATTAAATTCAACCCCGTTGTAGTAATCACTCCCGGCAGATTTCTCACGGTCTGCTTCGAACATTGATAGCCCAAATCGTAAAACGATGCCAATGCAAAACAAATTACCGAGATAAACATCGGATATAAATATTGCAAGCTCTCTAAATAACGAGAATCCACCAGCCATGAATAGTTGATTTTCAGCACGAAAACAAAAATCAGCGCTAAAACGGACAATATGAGAATATATGTATTGAATATTCTGGAAAAGAACTTCGACCGGTCTGCCGCCCCGTACTGTTTAATAGCAGTCTCTTGCCATGCTTGATATACGATCACCGAAAATGTCTCTAATATAGTAGAAAACTTCATGGCTACCGCAAATATACCATTGGCCTCCAAACCTAAGAAATGTTCTATAAACAATCGACTGGAACTTCCCAAAAGCCACCAGCAAACAGCATTCGGCAATAAAGGCAAAGAATATTTCAACAGAGCTCTATTCAGAGACTTATCTCTAAAACTAACGATAAAATAGCGTTTAAATACTCGTGCCCGAAATTCTATAATAACCATTGTCACCAAACGGGACAATATATTGGAACAAAATATGCCCGCAATTCCCATTCGTAACCAAGCAACAAAAATCAAACTGTACAATCCTATCTGAAAGGCGGTCAATATACCTGCCAAGACAAAAGATTTATTTTGTCCCAAGCCTCTTACGATTTGGACTTCTACCTCATACAACGAAAGCGTGATTACAAATGCAACAATCCAACCCCAATCCCGTATATCGTAAAAGAAAGAAAAAACAATCCCCACCAACAATACCACCAAAGAGGATTGGGCCATCAATTTATAGGAGAACGAAACGACTCCTTTACGAGTATATTCGTCTTCATTATCGAGCAAAAAACGAAAAGTACCGTCTCGCAATTGAAACGTTACAAACCCCATTGCCAAAAACGTAAGGGTCAGGACAATATCGTAATATCCAAAATCATCGGGGGATATATAATATGTATATAGAGGAACCAAAAGAAACGTAATCAGCTTGGAGCCGAGGTTTCCTATGGCATAAATAAAAATATCATTTATAAATTTCGTGCTTCTATTCATTTTCCACCCTCGCTTCTCGACCTTTTGCTATGGACAAATCTCTTATGACAAACCCCAACAGAATCATCACAATAATACCGGAACCTTGCAAGAAGACACTACCGGCAACCGACTCAATAAAAACAAAAGAGATGATCATGATACCTATTTTATGGAGGTGCACCGCATAAGGAGAACCTGTAATAATTTTCAATTTCTTATATACCCATACCCAAAAATAAAAGAACAATACAATCCCTACCATTCCAAATTGTACCAACTCCGGGAAATAGGTATCGGATATAAACGGGCAATCGCCTTCCAACAGTCCCCAAACCTCATCTATGTTGTATTCTTTATACAAAAGCGAATAACCTATTATCCCCGAAGAATAAGTGGCATACGATGCCAATCCAGAACCCAGAAAGAAATGGTCCATCAAAGCCAGAGGAGCCCTGATATATAGTGCAGCCCGAGCAAAGGATTCGTCCATATTCTCCTCCCCGGAAAACAAACCGGAAGAAATAAAATAATAATTGATTTTATCCCAAGCTACATATAAGACGCCACAGAAAACCAAAGCCATCATTACCCACTGCTTTAACTTTACTTTCGACAATTGTCCCGGTTTGTACCACAAAAAGAGATACAACGCGACCACATAAAACCCATAAAATTTGGAGCGTGTACTAAAAAATCCCACAGACAAGATAAACAGCATGATAATCTTGTCCTTACGACTCATCTTCTGGCAAGAGCAGTAGTAATATATCAAAAATAGTACCGTGCTGATAATACCATAATACGCTACATGAAAGAAGAAATCTTCTCCTATGCCTACAAGTATTATTACCAGCATCGCCACACTGAGAACAACGCATAGTTTTTTCAAAAAAAGTTTTTGAGTTCCCGTAAACCTTACCCCCATGGCATAAGCTACATAAAAAGCGATGAAGGGCTTGATTTGAATAAAAAAATCATAGAATATCGCCTTAGGGGTATTATAATGAACGCCAACCAACGAATACAACAGGTAAAACGTCATTATCCCTACGATCCAAAAAAGACCTTTATAACGCCGATGGTTCTTATTACTTAATATATCCAGTACACATAAAAGAGCTAAAAGCAATGTAATCAACTCGTCGGAACTTTTAAACCACATCAATTGATAGGTATAAATCCCCGCCACAAGCATCAGAATAAATAGCCCATAGAATATTTTATTCAAGGAAATCATCGCTTATCCCCTTGTATGTTTCATCGAATACCCATAAGTCTTTTTTATTTCCGTATCGTTCAAGACGAACATTACATTTTTCAAAGAACCCTCTGCTACAAAATCCTCGACATTGAATACACTATTTTTATGCGTATAATCAGCCCTGCAAACATATAACGTGGCATCGACAAAACGAGTCAACGAGAACGTATCAGAAACTCTCTCCACAGGAGCTGTATCGACAATTACATAATCATATTTTTCTCGAAGACGAGCCATTAAACTATCCAATTTTTCGGACAATAAAAGCTCGGAAGGATTCGGTGGAACGGGTCCGGCCGTTATGACATCAAGAAAGCCTTCTTGTGCCACATGATGAATCAAATCGTTCTCTCCACCTTCCTTATTCGAAACCAAATAATTCGTCAACCCAGTAGTCACCGAAAGCCCCAAATAATCAGCAATTTTCGGATTCCGCAAATCCAAATCGATCAAAACCGTACGCTTCCTCATTAAAGCTATCGAGTAAGCCAAATTAAGACTGACGAACGATTTTCCTTCTCCCGGTTCTGACGAGGTTACCAACAGAATACCCTTTCCTCCACCCGGCAACATAAATTGTAAATTAGACCGTAATAAACGAAACATTTCAGCGACAGGAGAAATACTGTTTTCTCTCAAAACGACATAGCCCGAAGTAGAACTATGACAAATTTCACCAGCAATAGGCAAATCTGTCAATCTGCGCAGATCATTTTTGTTATTGAACTTAACAGAGAAAACAGTCTTTCCATACAAGTAGACAACGGGCAGTACCAATCCGATTCCACAAGCGATCAATAAAAGAATCAAAGATTGCGGTGCAACCGGTTTATTTTTACTATAAGCCGGATTGACAATCCTACATTTAGGCGAAGTCGCCGCCAATGTCATAGCGTTCTCCTCCCGCCTCTTCATCAAGAAAGTATATAATTCATTCTTAATAAGCTGATTCCTTTTTATATCCATATACTCTCTCTCTTGCTCAGGGAATCCCCGCAACCTAGACCGAAAATCCGCCTCTTGTTTCTTCAAATCGGTACGTGCTATATCCGAACTTTCTTTCGCTTTCGACACCGTATTCAATATATTCTCACGCATGACATCTATTTGAGCGGTAAGTGTACGTAAAGCCAAGTTCGAGTCCTTTGCTGTACGAAGCAAACGCATTCTCTCCAATAGCAATTTATTATATTCATTAATCGCCTCGGCCGCTCCCCGATCGGGCAAACCGGTCGTAACAGGAACCAAAGAATATTTGTTTTCCGGCTTATTCAGGAAACTATCTACCATCGAAATAATCGAATATTGTGTTTCGGCTTCCAATAGTAATTTGCGGTATTGACTGTTTGCTTCAAGAATGATTTTGGCTTCGGCATCTATATCGGACAAATCGTTTTCTCTTTTATACCGTTCTACAATCCTCTCGGCTTCATGGAGTTCTTCTTCTACCGTTATCAAACGCTCGTCGATAAACGAAAGCATGTTTTGCGCCTTCAAGTTTTTATTCAGCACAGCATCCTCGTTATAACATTCTATCAACGTATTGAGTATATCTTTTCCTCTTTGCTTATTCGATTCCCTTATTTTTAATGAAATGCCATTGGCTTTTTTATCCGACAAATCGATATCCAGCCTTTTCTCCAATATTTCAGCTTCGCCGTCATATCCGTTAACATGAGCAACAAACTTCAACTTCTTACCCGGCTTATAAAATTCGGTCTTATCGATAACAATCCCCTCTCCATAATCTACCTTTATCGGGAACGATGTCGCTTCCATTTCGGACAAAGTCGTAAAGAATCCTTTCTTCAACAAGACTTTGATTTTATCATCAGAGCCGCCCGTTTGAACTTTAACTACAAATCCACTCGATAATGTATCCACCATCGATTCGGGAATATCTACGGTAAGTGGAGAATTATGATAATACTCTTTCTTTTTGAAAAAGTTTTTTTTGCTCGTATATGATATATTCAAATCGAGTCTTTGAACCATTTCTCGAATTAAAGAATGCGACGAAATAACCAGTATCTCGTCATTCACCGAGCCACCACCTATCATACCGTCTAACGAAAATCCGCCTCCTGCAATATCCCCCATCAATGAAGACAATCCGCCACCGCCTTTTTTCTCATCTTCATTGACAAGAATATCGGCAGAAACTTCATATACAGGCTTGGCAATCTTCAAATAACAAACTACCAACGCTACACAAACGACAACCGACCCTGCGAAGAGATACCATTTTCTACATGCGGCACGCCATAAAGCGACTATATCGATATTATCATTTTTTCTTTCCGAGGTATATTTTTCTTCCATAAACAAAATCTTTTCATTACTTAATGAACAACGCTATCGCCAACGATGCCAACACCGAGATGGCACTCACAACAGTACCCACCACAGATATGCGATATTGTGCCAATTGATTGTAATTCGAATTATTTCGCTGCGCTTTATTCGGCATAACGTAAACGACATCGTTCTGTCTCAAATAAAAATAGGGCGATTCAAATAGAGATTGATCGGTCAAATCGAAACGATGAAAAATCCGCTTACCATTTTCTTCCCGCATCAACAATACATTTTTCCGTTCACCATAGATAGTCAAATCTCCTGCCGCACCTATGGCATCGAGTATCGACATACGTTCTGTTTGTACCGATATTTGCCCCGGGTTTTTCACTTCGCCCAGTACAACGACTTTAAAATTCATGAATTGTACCAATACGAAAGGATCTTTCAACTCAGGACGGATTTTATCCTCTATAAACTTCGACAGTTCATTGCGGGTCATTCCTTCGACACGAATACGTCCTACTATCGGGAAATAGATATAACCGTTTTTATCTACCGTATAGACTTGCAAATTAGGGACAATCGTCAGCTCTTGCTTCCCCGGCTCAGAATAGGAAACAGCCGGTAAATTATAAGGAGCGGCCGCATCGGGGACCACCGACGAAACCGTTATCGATAGCATATCGTCGGGAGCTATTCGCAATTCATAATTGCCCACCTCCATCTTTCCGCTCATCTCTTCGATATCCAAATTTTCAAAATAAGCTGTCTTACTGGTTGAGCAGGAAGAAACCACAAGCAATAAGACAATAGCTCTTAACACATTTATTTTCATCGCATTATCCTTTTCCGCCCGGATTAGCCCGGCATAATTCTATTTTATAACGTTGTATCACGCCCTTTTATTATACATATCTCAACATCTTTTTGAACCTTTATTACAATTTTTTCTTACAATTTTTCGCCATTCACGAAAAGTTCTCACATACAGCTTTTTAATGTTCTATTTTCTATCGGCCTTCAATAAAAAAGAATATTAAAATCATTTCAAACGGTCTGTTTGAAAAAGTTTATGTACGTTTGTAATTTATTTTATCACATGTTATGGATTTAAACTTTTCTTGGGATTTTTCCACCCCAGAAATATATTGCTTGGGGGCATTGATTCTGATTTGGATTATCGAAATAATCTATCAGTTTTATCTTTTCAATCGCCCCTTTCGCGTTTATCAAAAAGAGAAAAACGGGAAAATAGAATATACCCACCCATATCCTGCGGTATCGGTAATCGTTTATGCTCAAAACGATGCCGAAAACCTCGTTAAATACCTGCCGAAAATTCTTAATCAGGCATACCCCGAATTCGAAGTCATCGTAGTCAATGACGATTCGACCGACGATTCCAAAGACATACTCTCTGTTTTGGAGACACAATATAAAAATCTATACCATACCTACGTGCCGGAAGGATCGCGCAACCTAAGCCATAAAAAACTGGCCTTGACCCTCGGTATAAAAGCGGCCCGATACGATATAGTCGTATTCACGAACGCCAATTGCGATCCAAAAAGCAACGAATGGTTGGCCGCTATCGCCCGAAACTTCGTTCCCGGAATCGATATTGTTTTAGGCTATACGGCCATCGAACGAAAGGAAAAAGAAAAACTCTCTTTCTGGTATTGCTCTTATGACCAACTGTTATTCTCTATCCGATATTTATCTTTCGCCCTCATCAATCGGCCCTATATGGGAATAAGTTCCAACATGGCATACCGTAAAGAACTATTTTTCAAGAATAAAGGGTTTTCCAAATTCCTACATCTGCACTACGGAGACGACGACCTGTTTATCAACGAGATAGCTACCCGAACCAACACCCGAATAGAAGTATCCGAGGCGGGACAAATGACCGCGACTTATCAGGATAACTACGACGCATGGAAAGAGTTGAAGCTACAATACGACTTTACTTCCAAATACCTTCATACCGCAGCCAAATCGATATTCGGTATAGCCAAGTTCTTCGACTATGCCTTCGATATTCTGTTCGTTTGTCTATGGGTAGAGGGCATCATACATAATTGGGCAACCGCTGTTTTGGCCTCGATACTGGCCTTGTCTTTATTCTCGATTAAAGTCATCGTCTATCGACGGGCTGCAAAAATACTCCGCAAACCGAGACTTTTTTTCTCCTTACCGCTCTTTTCTTTCATACAACCATGTATAAACCTTTATTTCAAGGCAATAGGTTCTGTAACGAGAAAAAAGAATTTCACGTGGCGATAATACATAAAAGAGAGGGCTGCAAATTGCAGCCCTCTCTTTTATGTATGCTATCCATGCAGAAAAAGTTTATTTTAGATTTTTATTGGTTTGACTCAACCGATTGAAGAATAAACTTTTAGCGAATTATTTGAGAAATAGAGGTAACGAGTTGGCAACCGTGCGAATTTCAGCGTTTTGCGTTGCTGTGCTGTCAAATAACTCTTTTTATTACAAAAGTACGAATTATTTTCTACAATGCAAATTCCTAAAGGTAATGTTCGTATATCGGGGACTTCCTCTTCCATAATTATTTGTTTTGCATTGAAACCCTGTCATCTACCGAAGAAATAAGCAGAGAATAAATGCTATCCAAAAGATTCTCATTTATGCCGAAACAACGCAAGATAGTTTTATCAAAATTTATTCGGTCGGCTTTTCGCACTTCCTTAAATATTGATTCTATTTCGCGGTGTTTTAAGGGTTGAAATGCTACTAAAACATCTGATTTCTGCGCATCATTAAGTAAATCAGGATTTAATACTTTCAGTTGTTTTAGATAATTAGCGTTTAGATCTAATGCGCCTAAATTGCGTGAAGTGCCTCGCATTTCGAGTGTTAAGAATGTAATAGCAGAATTGAATAAGGCGGCAATTAGCTCAACATCATAACCGTCTTGTACACACATGGCAATCAAACGTTGGTCTATCGTAAATGGTGTTTGCGAGAAGGTGAAAAAGAAACGTTCAAACGGATTTATTGCTGTTATGATACTTGCTTGTTTGGGGCGAAGTGAATACCAATAAGGGCGGTGTCCGGCACAAGCCTGTTGTATTGTTTGGCTGCCATTTTTGTTTTGTGTGTTTGCAAAACGTTGAATCCACGACTTTGCACCATTGGGCAAATTGTCTATTTCATCTGGACAAACGAATAATCGAAATTGATAGTTTTCATCAAACTCTATTCGTTCTAATTCTGTTGGGCTTTTTACATACGGCAAAAGATATTGGTTTTCTATTCCTGAAGATGCAACATCTCTTTCGGGTATTACAAACATTTCATTCCAACCTGTACGTTCTCCACGAAAAACATTTATAACATTAGGATATAATTGTTTTAACGAACTGTCGAAACTTTCAAATAGGTTAGCAGAAATAAAATACTTTGCCCAATTATCCTTGTCGGTTATGGACTGTAATAATTTATGTTTAGGAACAATACAAACAGAAATACGGTCTTGCTGATTTAAGTATAAATCGTTGAAAGTTGAATCTTTATTCCACTTATTATTGTGGGTATCATCGCAATTGTCTATTTCAGTATAAAAATCTTCTATTTGTTGTATTTGACTTGCTGTATTATCCTGAGAAAAATAGTCTTTCAACTTAAAATCAATAGTTACAAATCTTGTAGGTTCTTCATTTGCCCCTTTTTGAAATACCGCATAAACGGTAGAAACTTGAGAATCAGAAAACCAATGTTCGGCATAGCTTTTCACTACATATTTGATATGAAAGTTGTCTAGTAAAAATTTCTTGAACTGAAATCCATATTCTTTACCAAGCCAAGCATTTGAAGTTATTATAGATAAAACGCCGCCATCTTTTAAAAAGCGGAATGAGTTGTACACACAATAAGTAAAATAATCAGAACGTTCATTGATTTTGAATGTTTTATCTTTAAGAAATGCTTGTTGCTGTGCTTGAAACTCGCCTCTGAAAAAGTTGGTTAAAACATCATTTGGAATATCTTCTTGCTGAATAAATGGGAAATTACTTGCAATACCATCAAATTGAGGTATAGCTAATTCAATGTGTTTCTTGTAATCTTTTGAATCGGGAAAACTTACTTTGTTACCTACATTCAGATTAAAAAAATCGTCACGAGTAACACGAGGAAAATTATCCGTTTGTGTTACATCTTGTTTGTACAAATTGATAACCGAAAGAATGGTGGGAAAATGTGAAACATCGTTACCCCAAATGTGATTCAGTAAGTCTGAATGATTGGTATTTCCATGAAACGCCATAATCTTGTAAAAAGCGTTCAAGAATGTACCTGTTCCCGAAGTCGGGTCAAACAAATTATCTTGGTTAGTTTGTACGGCAGGGAAAGCCACAAGATTAGCCAAAGTTTCAGGTGTAAAGTACTGACCGAATTTTTGCTTTTCCTCTTTGGGTACAAGGTTTTCAAGAATATTTCCGATTACAGCAGTCGGCAATATTCTAAAATCAAAATCAGTAAAAATATGAATTAAGTCAAATAAAGCCTTGTTTGTTGTGGCAGAATAACTTATATCGTCTGTAAAATAAGGTTTAAAAATTGCCTGATAATCAATTGCTTTTGCTTGGTCAAAATATGAGAAAAGTGTTGATTTTAAATTGGAAACATCTGTTATTGTAATATTTTCCAATTCGCCACTTAAATTTTCGCATAAAGTGAGGTAAAAAAGGGTTTTTCCAATCAAATTATAAAAAGTAAATTTCGCTAAAATTTGTTCAGGTACAACCGTTTCTGCACGACGGGAAGAAGAAGCTAAAATTTTCAATGTTGAACTTTCATAAATTTTCCATTGATTGAACTCCTTTCTAAAATCAGCATTGCTTCCCTTACATTCATTTATTGCCTTTTGAAATTGAGGAATAATTATATTGGAAGCACTACGGACTGCTTCAATAATATTTCCCGTAATATTTATGGCAGGCTTTAACTCTCCTGTCGTGTATAATTGCCCAAGGTCGTGCAAAATTTCATTTGCCCGTTGCTTTAATAATGTCTCGTTGTGGGCAAACTTTACAGGATCTGCAAGGTCATCACGGGTTGAAATAGAACGTTCTTTTTGATATTCCTTAATTTTACTAAGTGTATCTATGGAATAATTATCGGTGTCTATTTTCCAAATCACAGCTTCCGTGCCGTTCCATGTTACGAATGAATCGGATTGCAACTTCTTCGCCTTTTCCAACGCATTGTCAAGCATTACGGCATCATCAACAGCAGTATCAGGAAATTTAAGTTCCCAGCCATTGAAAATAATACCAGATACTTTGTCGGTAAATAACAGAACATCTGGAAATTTAGTTCTTCCTGATTCCATTTTAACACCTGTATCGTTTGTGGCATCTTCAAATACAGTTGTGCCGTGTTCTATGGCTGATTTTATCCAACTTATAAGTTGCCCAGCCCAATCTCTTTCATTCCTCTTTATTGTATTAGTCGCCATAATTATTTAGCAGTGGTTAATGCTGTTGTTGTGTGATTATCAAACGATCCATATTCAGTAACAGTAGCCAATTTTGAACGTAAAATTTCATTTATTCTATCGTTGCAAACTTTTATATAATCAATAGACTTTGTTTTATGAAGTAAGACATTTTTGTTTTTTTCTATGCCTATATAATTACGGTGTTCTAATGCTGCTGCTACTAAAAAACTACCACTACCGCAAGCATTGTCTAATATAGTATCGCCCGGATTGCTGAATGTGCGAATAAGATAACGTCCTAATTCAACAGGCTTTTGTGTAGGGTGATAAACTTTTCCCTCTGATTCCGCTGTTTTAAAATACACGAAATCCTCAATATTTTGTTCTTCATAACAAACTACATCATTAGGGTAGCGTTGTCCGTTACTTTGAACATGGCGGGGCTTAAAATCGCCATAGCTGCCTGTGTATTGGTCTTTGCGGATGCCTTTGTCATAACTTTCGCCCTTTGTCATTTGGGGATTGTATGTAGGTTGATTTTTATAAAACACACAAATATCCTCATGTTTGCGAAGTGGTTGTTTCTTAGCATTGAGAAAGTTTGTCGATTTCGATTTTATCCATACGATTTTATATTTGAACCAACTTTCGTTGCTTATTATTAGTTTAGCAGTAAACAGACCTTGCGCAGTTAAAACAATAGCTCCGTTATCCTTAATAATTCGAGTATATTCCGCCCAAAGTTTTTTTAGGTCTATTACTGAATCCCATTTATTTTGCGTTGTACCATAAGGCAAATCGCAAAGAATCATATCAATGGACTTGTCGGGGATATTTGGCATAATTTCCAAACAATCACCTTGTATTACTTGGTTTATATATTTATTTTTTTCCATATTCAACCATATTTTCTTGTACTACATTTAGAACTTTGTTGGCGTTATTTTCACCTTTTACCACAGTGTAAACTTGGTCGGCAAGCCAAAGAGTAAGCAGTTCTTCTTGGTCGACTTTGAGTATTTCGGCAAGTTTAACGACCTGTTCACGTTTGGCTCGGCGTTCACCACGTTCTATTTTGCTGTATAGACCATTGTCGATTTCGAGAGCAGCGGACAGTTGTCGTTGCAACAAGTTGTTTTGCTCTCTTAGCTGTTTGATTTTATCTGCAAACATCATTGGTAATCTTTTGACTTGACAATTTTTGTACAAAGATACAATAATCTTTTGAGGTATGGGAATGTTTGAACAAAAAAGTTTTCAACATTGTATGTTCCTATGGGGCAGTTTTAATATAACTGCCGTGCGCCTTTTCCATGTGCAATACTACGAATCCCATATCATATTTCCTTTCTTTTTTGGCTTGTGAAACATTGGTTTAATCTCTCTTTGAGGGCGGCAAATGCCGCCCTCATGGGGTGTGCAGAGGGGCTTGCCCCTTGCCTTATTGGGGAATTTTCAGCGATACGTAGTATTGCGGCTCGGAAAATTCCCTAATAAGCTACGGTATTTTCTCCGTAAATACCCTGCGGCGTGCCGTCTGCCTGCCCGTCTGCCTTTCGGCTATGGCTGTCCCTGCCGCCTGCTTGCCCGTAACCCCACCTTATTTTTTTCCTTTCGGTCGGTGGGTGGCGGGGCGGTCGTTTCCGTTTTCAAAGGCTCTTTTGCACGGGGCGGTCGGATACAAGGTTTTCCCGATAAATACGCTCGCAGCGAAGCGAGAGGAAGATTTATCGGGAAACGGCGCAGCCGCCTGACCTTTTAGCCGACATAAAGCCCCGTGCTTGCTTTGCCTTTGTAAACGGAAATGATTGCTCCGCTTTCCTCTGAAAAGAGGAATAGAACCTGCAATATCTATCACCATAGTGATAGATTTGCATGTTGGTATGTTGGTATGCTGATATGTTGGTATGTTTGCATGTTGGTATGTTGATATATCATCATGCTTTCCAACGGCTGTTGGGCTTGCCGTCCGAAACAACCGACACGAATACCGTCGTTTTCTCTTTTCGCCCGTGTATAATCCTCTCTAATAATGCCCTGCGGACTTTCGCCGCCCCGAACGATTCGACACGGAAAGCGAGGGCGGCTATCGTTTCGAGGTTGTAAACCTCCGCGCTGTATTTGTCCGATAGGCGGATAATGTGCTTTATGTCATATATAGATAAAACTCCGCTTTTGCAGAGTGCCTTTATCCCTGCCCGAACCGTCGGGGCGATAACCCCGAACAGTTCGCAGATTTCCCGCTCGGTCATGGCGGTTGCGCCTATATCGCTCGGCAGGGAGATATTGCCCTGCCCGTCCATCGTGATAATGTTCCTTTCT
>OGMP01000153.1_pt1 | contig 73775 bp, 63 predicted proteins | sample 1573261 | NCBI WGS metagenome assembly OGMP01 (sample SAMEA2581878, study PRJEB24529) | metagenome | biome: Human gut stool | place: China | collected 2011 | reverse complement strand
CGCTTCGTGCCATTTCAATTGATGCGGTTTGGGTACAATGATTTCCGGTTGTGCATAGCACAAGACAAAGCTCATAACGAGCATTATGGATAGATAGAGTTTTTTCATTGCTTAGACTATATTTAGCACATGGTTGTTGGTGGACAGTGCATCCAAAGATAGAATAAAAAAATGATATTCAGCCGAGAATCCTTCTTTACTTTACCGCAAGCCAATATGACTCTCATAATGAAAGTGATGGATGGCGGATAAACAGTGTGGAGAGAGACCCTCCAAAGACAGGTTGTCCTGCCTTTGGAGTCAGTCTCTTTGTTTTGCTATGTTATTCGGCTCCTTCGTATCCTGGATTTTGTCCCAAACTGCTATTAGCCTCTCTTTGTCGTTGCGGAATAGGATAAAGCACATGGAAAGGCTTTGCGTTCTTTCCTCTTGCTACTGCATCAGAAATGAATTTGCCATGTCTGATGAGATCTTCTCTTCTCAGGCCTTCAGAGAAAAATTCCCTGCCTCTTTCTGCTAAGATAAAGTCTCTTAATGCTTCTTTACTGTTATAGTCGTTTAACGAGATCTCATCGGTCTTTGCTCTTTTTCTTATCATGTTGATGAGCGTGATACTTTCTTGATTGGGCCCTTGTTTCTCATTTAAAGCTTCTGCTTTACAGAGTAAGATATCTGCGTAACGAATATAAACAATATCATTACCGTTTGCTTCACCTACAGCATCAGGGTCCGGCCAATATTTAAAGCTTCTTACATTGTCCAAGGCAACGCCTTCTTCGTTTCTGAGTAATTCTACTTTCTCTCCACTTTGATCGGTATAATTTGTGATAAGGACTTCCGTTCTATTGTCGTTAGGCAAGAAAGTTTCATAAAATGCGGTGTAAGTCCTGAACTGTGCACCAAAGTTGACCCAATTGGACTGAATCGGATAATTGGGAGGAAATGCATGCGGCATATAGTTATTGTGATAACCTGATTGGGCGATACAGGGAGCTCTATAGATATATTCCTTGTTATTTTCTCCTTCTATGGAAAACATCTTCTTGTAATTGTCATATAATGAATAATAATTCAAATCAATGACTTGTTGTGAGGTTGAGATGACATTGTCCCAATCCTTTTCATGCATATAAAGTTTGGTAAGAACGGCAAGAGCTGCACCTTTTGTCGCTTTTCCGATTGGGTTTTCTTCTATCGGTAGATTTTCAGCGGCAAAGGTCAGGTCAGCTACTAAATATTTGACGAAATCTTTCTGATTGGCGCGTGGGGTTGACTTGCCTATCTGTTCAATTTCATCGGGACTTGCACCTTTCGGAATTTCGATAATTGGAGTTGTTCCAAAGATATTATATAAGAAATAGTAGGATACGGCACGTATAAAACGAGCTTCTCCTTGTATTTTCTTTAGGTTTTCTTCTGAGATACCTTGTAGACCTTCTGTGACGTTAAGCACAGAATTGGCACTGGCAATTGCCTCATACATTTTACCCCAGAAAGAATTTAAGATGGAATTGTCTACCGCCCAAATAAAGTTGATAAACGGAGCCGCATCACGTTCCAGTCCACCTCCTGTCTCGAAAGCAATATCGGTTGGAAACTCATTCATCAGGTAGGTATAATTACGGCTGGAGTATTCGATAATTCTGGAACGTGCATAGGCACCGGCAAGCAGTGCATCAATACCTGACTGGTCTTGTAACATTGCATTGGGGTCATATTCTGTGTAAACTTTCTCTTCAAGAAAATCTGTACAGCTCATGGTGCCACTTAATAATAATGATGCGGCAATGATATATATGTATTTATTTATTTTCATAGTGCTTTGTTTTTAGAATGTGATATTTACTCCAAATCTTACAGTACGTGCCAATGGATAACTATTATAGTTTACTTTAGAAACCTTATCGCTTCCTGATGCGCTTGCGTCAGGGTCGAAACCGTCATAGTCGGTGAATGTGAAAAGATTATCTATTGCTCCATAAATGCTGGCAGCCTGTATAATATTATTCTTCTTGATTGGTATGTCATAACTCAGATTTATGTTTTTAATGCGTACAAAAGAAGCATCTACTACCGTTAATGAGTTAATGGAATATTGTCCGCCATAATTAGAGGGATTTACTCCGCTGGGATATTTATTGGTTGGATTATTCTCAGTCCATCTGCCTGTATAGTATTTAGCTATTCGGTTACGATATTCATTGGTCGGGTAAAGTGTTTCAATGACATTTGCATCTAGTGTTTGTATACCCAGCACCCCTTGGACAAAAATGCTTAAAGAGAAATTTTTGTAACGGAGGCTATTCGTAAAGCCAAAGGTTACATCGGGGAAAGGTTTACCCAATACTACCCGGTCATTTGAAGTGATGGCATTGTCGCTATCCTGATTCTTGAACTTTAATTCACCAGGTTTGGCATTGGGTTGGGCAGAGCTGGCAATGTTATCGTCTTTTTGAAAGATTCCTTCCACTTCATAACCATAATATGAATAAATGGGGTCACCCACTCTGGTTATTTCATAACCGGAAATGAAACTGGAAACAGAACCTGTTATCAATTCGGGAATAAATGCCGGAAGTTCCTTAACTCTGTTCTTTAGGAAAGAAAGGTTTAAAGAAGTATCCCATCCCCATGTTTTTGAGTTAATATTTACTGTGTTTAGTGTAAAGTCGATACCGGAATTACGAACTTTTCCTGCATTCACTTTCACGTTGCTGAATCCTATAGAAGAAGGCAACGGTTTGTTAAATAACTGGTCTTTTGTATCACGGATATAGAAGTCTAAACTACCTGTGATACGGTTATTAAAGAAGCCAAAGTCTACACCTATATTGGATTCTGCTGTTGTTTCCCATTTTAGTCCGGGATTAGGAAGCCTTGCTTGTACTACTCCTTGAGCGAGTGAGTTCCCAAAGACAGCAGAGCCTCCGGCAGAAAGAGTTTGGATGGTTTGATAGTTGGCGATACCTTGGTTTCCTAACTGTCCGTATCCGATGCGCAACTTTAAATCACTGATACTTTCAAATTTCTTGATAAATGGTTCTTCCGACATTCTCCATGCAAAAGCCACGGATGGGAAGAAAGCATATTTATGGTCTTTGGAGAACCGTGAAGTTCCATCATAACGGAAAGATGCTGTAAGTAGATATTTATTCATAAAATCGTAGTTGATTCTGCCTAAGAAACCATTCAAGCGATTGCGGTCTTTATAAGAATAAACATCATCTCCATTCAGGTTGTCTCCGCTATGCATATTGTTGAAACCTGTGACATCCGACAAGAAGCCTTTGGCTGTTCCTCTTACATATTGTGATAAGAACTGTTCGAATGTAGCACCGGCCAGAAAGGTTAGTTTATGAACGTCATTGAAATTCTTTTTATAACTCAATAAGAATTCTGCCAGCCATTGGGTATTTTCTCCACTTTTCTTTGAGGCTTCGCCCTTACTGGCCAATCCGTTGATAGTCTCTCTGCTTCTGTAGCTGGACTCGGTATAAGAATCGATGGTGGCACCTAATCTGGCTGTAAACACGAAATCTTTGAATGGCTCAATTTCTGTGGTGAATGTTCCATAAACACTATTCCCTTGTTTTTCAGGACTGATACCATATAAAAGTGCTTGTGGGTTGTCGAGTGCGATAAAGCTGTTTTTCCGATAACGTCCTGTTTCTGGATCAATACCCGGAGCTAGAGTCGGGTCAAATTGCAGAGCAGAATTAATTGGGCCTGCCGCTTCATTGGCTCCGGTCATATTTTCATACGTAGATTTTCCATCGGTACGTGTATAGTTCATATTGAATTTAAAGCGTAAGAACGTCTTTGGAGTAAAATTCATATTGGCCCTTACATTGTATTTCTTTAAACTAGAGAGTTTTACAACTCCTTGTTGGTCAAAATAGCTGAGTCCTAAATAATAGTCATGCTTATCGCTTCCACCGGATATGGATAATTGATAGTTTTGTACCGGTGCAGAAACTCGGAAAATCTCATCCTGCCAATTTGTACCTTTACCTACAGCTGCAATTTGTTCTGCTGTATAGATAGCTCCTTCGGGATTATTTGATTCCAAACGAAGGGCATTCAGTGTTTCCATATATTGTTTCCCATTGAGAACATCTATTGTTTTTGCTACAGACTGAAATCCTACTTCTGCGCCGAACTTTACGGTCATTTCTCCCTTGTTGCCACCCTTTGTCGTAATCAGTACGACGCCATTGGCTGCACGTGTTCCATAAATAGCTGCGGCTGAGGCGTCCTTTAATATTTCTATTGACTTGATATCGTTGGGGTTAATGGAAGAAGGATCTACCCCTGGAAGTCCGTCTACTACCACCAATGCAGAGTTGCTGCTGTTAATGGAACCTGCACCGCGAATCTGTATCTTCGTTGAGGCACCTGGAGCAGAACTTGTCTGGCTGATATTTACACCGGCTGCTTTACCATTGATCATTTGAAAAGCATTTGTATTAACGCCTTCCGTAAATTTGCCTTCACCTACTGAGACAACAGAGCCGGTAATATCCTGTTTCTTTTGGATACCATAACCCACTACCACCACTTCGTCTAAGGTTTTCGAGTCTTCGACCATCTTAATGTCGAAATTCTTTTGATTTCCATTAAGAAGAATGTCTTGTGACTGATATCCTACATACGAGATGACTAATACATCTCCTTTGTTTACTTTGTCAAGAGAGAATGCACCATCTACATTGGTGATGGTTCCATGAGCAGTTCCTTTGACAATTATACTGGCACCGATAATAGCTTCGTTGGACTTTTTGTCGATAACGCTACCGGTAATGTTAAATTGTTGTGCATGGGTGACCATGGCTACCAACAATAGAATGAGTGAAAGTGTGATTTTTTTCATTGTATATCATTTAAGTTACACATAAGGTTAATTAGTACTGGCAAATGTACGATTGAACTTATTTAAGGGAGATACATATTCTTTTCAGTTTGCATACACGTTTAATTCATTCCATGTTTTTGCGCTGATTTTCTTTGCTTTTTAAAGAAAATATAGTTCTTTTGCTTTCAATAATCTGATGCTAATGAAACGTCTTGCAATTCTTACCTTGTTATTTGTCGTGATCAACTTCTTGCTGTGTAACAGTTGTTATGCCTTTTTAAATCGTGACGTTCGTTTGCTGACTATACAAAATGGGTTGGCCGATAATAATGTCAACTGCATACATAAGGATAAAGATGGATTTATGTGGTTCGGAACTAATAACGGAATAAGCCGTTATGATGGTTCTTCCGTTAAGAGTTTTATGGTAGATTCGGTATCGTATATGAATGTTACAGGAATAAGCGAACTGTCTGAACATTGTTTAGGGATATTGGTTCAGAAGACACTTTGGGGTTTTAACAGGCTGACGGAACAATTCATTCCGATAGAGATGGCAGCAGAAGTGCCTAAACTGACGCAAGTTGCCATCAGTTATGATAAACAATGTTGGGCAATGAGTCGGGATTATTTGTATTTATTTGATGTTAAGGAGGAAACAGATGAAGAGGGGAATGTTATAAATCTTGTTTTAAATGTAAAAACAAAGGTTGGGGGATTGGTTCAGAAAAAGGATTATCTTGTTCGTTTTGCTTTTTCGCATGACAATGATGAGATTTACTTGGCCGACAACCATATTAACCTGATTACTTATAATGTGAAAAAGCAAGCTGTGACCGGGCAAGTTTCGTTAGCCGGTTGTATTCCAGTAAAAGAAAACTATAATATCAGTTCCATTTTAGACGGAGATGATATTATATGGATTTCTACTAAGGTGTATGGGCTGATTCGTTATTATAAGCGTACCGGACATATCTATCGTATTTCGTATGAAGGAGAGGGTAAACCGAATTTATTGTCGCATACGGATGTTTATGGGTTAGTTCCAATTAATAATGGCCGGTTGTTGGCTGTGACGTGGAATGGATATACTATCATAACTCCCGGCAGGGACTCTTCTGAAGGATTGACCACGAGTATCTATAATAATGTTTCACTTGTTAACCGGAATCTTGAGATACGCATGATTTCGGTATATTATGATTCACAGGGAATTTTGTGGATAGGGACGAATGGTGGCGGAGTGATGTATTCAGACTTGAGATTGCAGTATTTTAATCAATTTCATCAGGATAGGCATAATGAAATTTGCGGTATCACGGCAGATGATAAAGGATATATATGGTTGGCTACTTTTCATAAAGGCATAATGAAAAGCCGCAAACCTTTTAACCTATTGGAAATGCTTGATTTTGACACTGTGGGCAGTCGGGAAGTTAAAAGCCGGGAAACAGTGCTATGCTTGTTAAAAGATGGGGAAGGAAATGTTTGGTTTGGTAATCAGGACGGTACATTGTCGGTATATGATAGATCCGGTCTGTTTAGGAGCTATACTTTATATCCGGATGGTTTAATGAATAAGTCTTCTGTGTGGTCTCTCTATATGGACTCGAAAAAGATTTTTTGGATTGGTACGGAAGGTGGCTTATTGAGGTTTAATCCTGAAACCGGAGAGTGCTACCGGATAAAAGTCCGAAAGGCTTCATTGACAGATTCTTGTATTGATGTTCGTGCTATTTCGGAAACAAAAGATGGTAAGTTATGGCTGGGCTTGGAAACGAAAGGATTGGCGCGAATCAACAATGACGGAGTTATGGAGATCGGATATAATTCTTTGTTCGGATTACAGAATGTGTCTGTCCGGTCATTGCTTGCTTCTTCCGATGGGTTACTGTATGTGGGATATGAGAATGGTTTTGCAATAGTGGATCCGCGAACGGAGGGGATGAAAGACTTCTATACCACACACAATGGTCTGTGCAATAATTTTGTAGGGTGTATCACCGAGGATGCCAAGGGGCAAATATGGCTTGGCTCCAATTCGGGGATTTCGCGTTATAGCCGTCATCAGAGATTATTCTACCATTATTATATCTCAGGTAGTAACCGCACTGCGTTCTTACATGGTAATAATTTGTTCTTTGGTAATAATAAGAGTCTTACTTATTTCAATCCGGAGGATATCAATGCTTTTCCTTTCTCGGAGGTTGTTGCTGTTTCTACCTTGGAAGTTGGAAACAAGACGGTAAATATCGGGGAAGAGATAAACGGGCAGGTGATACTGAATAATAATTTGTTTTATACCAAGGAAATAGAATTGAATAACAGAAATCGTGATTTCTCGCTCACCTTTAATAATCTGTCTTATTCCGAAGAGCAGCAGAAGCTTCGGTATCGGCTGTTTCCTTATCAAACGGACTGGATGATAGGCAACAGAGGTGAAAAGATATCGTATGCCAATTTGCGTGCAGGCGAGTATATGTTTGAAGTGCAGAATTTGTTTCCGGATGAGAAAATGGGTAAAATGACTTCTTTGAAAGTAGTTATTCTTCCACATTGGAGTGAAACGGTATGGTTTAAATTATCGCTGTTGGGATTGGCTCTCATGATTGTATTATGGACTATCAATCGGTCCCGGCTTCGTCAAAAGAGATTGGAGCATGAGCTGCAATTGGAACATGAAGTTTTTACGGCTAACGTAGAACGAGACAAGGAGAAGCAGATACGGCTGGAGCGGGAGAACTTCTTTACCAATGCCTCACATGAGTTGCGTACGCCGCTGACTTTAATACTTTCGCCTTTGCAAGAATTGTTGCAGACATTGAATTCGGCTGATGTAATTTATAAGAAACTAATTGTGGTTTATCGTAATGCCGCTTCATTGCATACATTGGTAGACCATTTACTTTATGTGCAGAAGATAGAGGCGGGCATGGTAAAGCTTCGCCTGTCTCAAACCGATATAGTGACTGTTGTGGAGGAAGTAGTGGACTCTTTTCGTCAGATTGCTGAGACAAAAGGGTTTGGCTTCGATATTCAACTCCCTGCAGAGCCGTTGGTGTTATGGATAGATGTGGAGAAAATATCATCGGCCATCCGTAATTTATTGTCGAACGCCTTTAAATACACTTCTCCTCGGGGGCGTGTCATTTTACGCATGGAGCGGGTACAAATAGATGGACAGGCATTTTGCAAACTGACTGTTTCTGATACAGGTAAAGGAATACCCGAAGAGTTGCAGGAACGGGTTTTTGACTCTTTCATCACGGGTGACCAAGTTCCGATGCTCTCTACTAAAGTCGGTATCGGGCTGCGTATTGTAAAGAATACCATGGATTTGCATCATGGCTCTATCTCTTTGAAGAGTAGTCTGCAAGAAGGAAGTACGTTTGTATTGGCTATTCCTGAGGGAAATGCTCATTTTTCGGAAGATAAGTATGAACTGGTGGAAACACCGGTGAATGAGGAGACGGATATTCCTGTACCTGTAAGTTCCTCTGTTACCGAGCAGGAAAAAGAGGATGGAAACAAGAAAAGCCTTCTTATTATTGAAGACAACGAGGAGGTGCGTGCCTATATATGCAGTTTGTTTTGCAAGAATTATACGTTGTATGAGGCTGTCAATGGAGAAGAAGGTGTCCGGATAGCTACGGAGAAGATTCCGAATCTTATTATATCGGACATCATGATGCCCGTTAAGGATGGATTTGTCTGTTGTCGTGAGATTCGGGAGCGGCCGTGCACTGCGCATATTCCTATTTTGATGTTGACTGCCAAGGCAGAAGATGCGGATATCCTGTATGGATCTAAAGTGGGGGCGGACGATTATATACTGAAACCGTTTAATCCGGAAATACTGAAATCGAGGGTAGAGAGTCTTATCTTGCAACGCGAACGCCTGAAGCGTATTTATACCAAAGCTTTGATGCTGAAGCAGAAGGAAACGAAACAGGGCGAGGCAGAAGAAGCGGCAGATGATTTTATGAAAGGGGTTATCCAGGTTATTGAAGCTAATTTGGCGAATGAGAACTTTAATGTAAAAATGTTGGCGGAGCAATTGAATATGAGTCAGCCTACCCTTTATAGAAAAATAAAGCAACGTAGCGAACTGGCTGCTATTGATATGATTCGGAGTGTACGGATGAGCAAGGCTGCTTCTCTAATTATGGAGAACAGATATTCCATTCAAGAAATAGCCGAAATGGTAGGTTATAGCGACACCCGCACACTCCGAAAACATTTCACTGAGCAATTCGGAGTGGCGCCATCTAAGTATATTGATAAGCCTGAAATACAAGGGAGTTAGCCGAAACAGATTCCCATTCGTTTTCCTTGGACAATCAGGTCATGGTTTTCGTCTACCAGTTTTAATTTGCCGGCTACCTCATTCAAAGAAACAGAGCCTATCTGAGCTCCTTGCAAGGAAACCATTCGTCCGAATTGTCCGGAAGCAATCAGTTCTGTGGCATGTCCTCCCATTCGGGTGGCAAGGTTACGGTCGTATGGAGTGGGGGAGCCGCCACGCTGGATATATCCCAGTACAGTTTCACGGGTCTCAAATCCGGTTTCATATTCTATTTCTTCGGCTATGTATTCGGCAGCTTTTTTGCCGTTGATGGTTTGGATACCTTCTGCCACAACGACGATGGAGTAGGGTTTTCCTTTTTTCAGTCTTTCGATAATGGTGTTGCCGATGTTGTGGATATTATAGGGTAGTTCCGGGATGAGAATAACATCACCGCCGCCTGCCATGCCTGAGTAAAGGGCAATCCATCCGGCTTTATGTCCCATCACTTCAATAACCATGACACGCTGGTGCGAACTGGCAGTCGAATGCAAACGGTCGATGGCATCGGTTGCAATCGTTACGGCAGAATCGAACCCGAAAGAAACATCGGTTCCCCATACATCGTTATCGATGGTTTTAGGAACAGATACCACATTGACGCCCGCTTGTGCTAATTTGGCAGCGGTTTTTTGCGTACCATTTCCACCGATACAGACAATGCAGTCCAGTCCCAGTTCATGGATATTCTTCAACATTAATGCCGGTTTGTCTTCGGAAGCGGCAGACAGACGCTTTTTAAATGGTTTTTCACGTGAAGTTCCAAGAATGGTTCCTCCTAAATTAAGCAAACCCGATAACGATTTTTCTGTCAAAGGTTCTATATCGTTGTCCAGTAAGCCTCGAAATCCGCTTCGGATTCCAAATACTTCCATGCCGTAGTGATTTATGGCTGTTTTACAAACTCCTCTGATAGTGGCGTTTATTCCGGGACAGTCTCCTCCTGATGTCAAAATTCCTATCTTCATAGCCTCTGATGTTAAGTTGTAAGCGTGCGTAAAGATAAGAAAAAATAAAAGTAATGCAGAAATCTATAAAAAAAATAATGTTATAAGGCTTATTAATACAGAAAAGGTTAATTTTGCAGGATATAACGAATTGTATATTAACGGAAATGAATTCGACCAAACTAATTAGTACACTATTCAAACCCAGACAGGCAGCTACAGCATTGTATGCCACTCAAGCGGAAGCTATTCAGGCAAAGGTCTTTAAACGTCTTATCAAAGACGCTGCCAATACGGAATGGGGATTGGAGTATAGCTATAAAGACATAAAGAGTTATCAGGATTATCAACGTGTTCCTTTGCAGACTTATGAGGAAATAAAGCCATACGTGGAGCGCATGCGCCGGGGAGAAAAAAATGTGTTGTGGCCGGGTGAAGTTATTTGGTTTGCAAAGTCTTCGGGTACGACAAATGATAAGAGCAAGTTTATTCCTGTCAGCAAGGAAGGATTGCACGATATCCATTATGCCGGCGGTATGGATGCCGTCGCGCTTTATTTGCAGCAAAATCCCGATAGCCGTTTTTTTTCGGGAAAAGGGCTGATTTTGGGAGGTAGTCATGCTTCCAATTATAATCTGAAGCGGAGTTTGGTGGGTGACTTGTCTGCCATTCTGATTGAGAATGTCAATCCATTGGTCAACCTTATTCGTGTGCCCGAAAAGAAAATCGCATTGTTGAGTGACTTTGAGGAAAAGGTGGAAAAGATTGCGCGTAGCACGATGAACAAGAATGTGACCAATCTGTCGGGAGTGCCTTCGTGGATGTTGGCTGTTGTCAGACATATCATGGAAATCAAGGGCACAGATAATCTGGCGGAGGTATGGCCTAATCTGGAAGTGTTCTTTCATGGAGGAGTGGCATTTACCCCTTATCGCGAACAATACAAGCAGATTATCCGCAGTGATAAAATGCACTACATGGAGACTTACAATGCCAGTGAAGGTTTCTTCGGATTGCAAAATGATTTCGACGACCCTGCCATGATGCTGATGATTGACTACGGGGTGTTCTATGAATTCATTCCGATGGAAGAGATAGAAAACGAAAATCCTCATATTATTCCTTTGGCAGACGTGGAGCTGAACAAGAACTATGCAATGGTTATCAGTACGTCTTGCGGTTTGTGGCGTTATATGATTGGCGATACGGTGAAGTTCACGAGCAAGTATCCTTATAAGTTTGTCATCACGGGCCGCACCAAGCATTTCATTAATGCTTTTGGTGAAGAACTGATGGTGGACAATGCCGAACAGGGACTGGCAAAGGCGTGTGCCGCTACCGGAGCACAAATCACAGATTACTCCGCTGCTCCTGTTTTTATGGATGCCAATGCCAAATGCCGTCATCAGTGGTTGATAGAATTTGCAGTCAAGCCGGACTCTTTAGAGAAATTTAGCAAGGTACTAGATACCTCTTTACAAGAAATTAACTCTGATTACGAAGCAAAACGACATAAAAACCTTACCTTGCAGCCGTTGGAAATTATTGTGGCCCGTCCTAACCTGTTCCATGATTGGTTGAAAGAGAAAGGTAAGCTGGGAGGACAACACAAAGTACCTAGGCTGAGCAATACACGTGAATATATAGAAGAAATGCTAAGCTTGAACAAGTAAAGAAATGAATTGGAATAGACATAAATTACCTGCTTTGCTGATGTTGATGATTGTGGTGTACTCATGCGCCAGCATGGGAAACCCCGATGGTGGTCCGTATGATGAAGAACCGCCAAAGTTTGTCCGGAGTACTCCTAAACCATTTGCCATCAATAGTAAAGAGAAAAAAGTAACTATTGAATTTGATGAATTTATCAAGCTGGAAAAGGCTGCGGAGAAAGTGGTTGTATCTCCTCCCCAGTTGGAACAGCCTGAAGTCAAAGCCAGTGGGAGGAAAGTAGTGGTAGGACTGGTGGATTCGTTAAGACCGAATACTACTTATACTATTGACTTCGCGGATGCTATTGTTGACAACAACGAGGGTAATCCACTAGGTAATTATGCCTTTACCTTTTCCACCGGTACGACTATTGATACAATGGAAGTATCGGGGACAGTGCTCAGTGCTTCAGACTTGGAGCCGGTGAAGAATATTCAGGTAGGTCTGCACTCTGACTTGAGTGACAGTGCTTTTATGAAGAAACCATTCGACCGGGTATCCCGTACCGACAGTCGCGGACACTTTTCCATTCGCGGTATTGCACCCGGCAAATATCGTATCTATGCTTTAATGGATGGTAATCAGAACTACTTATTCGATTCCAAGACCGAGATGATTGCTTTCAGCGATTCCATTATTATACCTGCCATGGAGGATGCCATGCGTCAGGATACGATTTGGAAGGACTCACTGACCATCGATACCATCAAAAGTGTGGGTTATACCCGTTTCCTGCCGGATGATATTATCCTGAGAGCGTTTAAGGAAGAGAATGACCGTCAATACCTTACTCGCAGTGAACGTGACAAAGAGAATCATTTTGTTCTTACTTTCAGTGCGCGGGCGGATACGCTTCCCACACTGAAAGGATTGAATTTTGACGAACGGGATGCTTTTATCATCGAGAAGACCGACCGCAACGACTCTATCTGCTATTGGATTAAAGACTCGTTGATATATCAGATGGACACGCTCGAAATTCAGATGGATTACTTGGCAACGGATACGTTGGACCGTCTTGTTCCGCAGACTGATACGCTTTTTTTGGCAAATAAGTTGACTCGTGCGGAGCGGGAGAAACTGGAGGCGAAAGCAGCCGAAGAGAAGGAAAAGGAACGCAAAAAGAAAGAAAAGAAAGGAGAAAAGATTGAACCGGAGCCCACCAAGTTCCTTACGTTGAATGTGGATGCTCCTTCTGCTTTCGACCTTGATAGAAATGTATATCTGTCGTTCGATGAGCCTGTGGCGAGCATTGATACGGCAGCCATTCACATGGAAATAAAGAAAGACAGCCTGTGGGAAGAAATTCCGTTTCTGTTTGTCTCGGATTCAGTGTTGCCTCGCAAGTATGAGATATTGGCGGAGTGGGAGCCCGAAAAGGAATATCAGTTGTCGATAGACTCGATGGCCTTTAAGGGAGTGTATGGTCTGCATACCAATAAGGTGAAACAGACCATGAAGGTGAAAAAACTGGATGAATACGGAACCATTTTGCTGAATATTACCGGAGCAGATTCGACAGCAGTGGTAGAGTTGCTGGACGGAAGTGGAAAGGTGTTGCGCCAACAACGGATAACTCCTCAAAATACGGCGGATTTCTATTATCTCAATCCCGGTACGAAATTCTATATCCGTCTGTTCAACGACCGGAATGGCAACGGTGTCTGGGACACCGGAAAGTATTCGGAGCACTTACAGCCTGAAGAAGTCTATTATTTCCCGAAAGTATGGGAGATGAAGGCAAACTTTGAGTTTGAGGAGAATTGGAATATCAATGCGGTTCCGGTTGAAAAGCAGAAATTGGATGAAATAAAGAAGCAGAAGCCGGAAGAGACGAAGAAGATACAGGACAGAAACAAAGAAAGAGCTAGAAAACTAGGCCGATGAAAAAGATTATATTCATACTATTGTGTTCTTGGTTCACTATATGTGCCGCGGGAGCGCAGTGTGCTGCAAAGAATGAAGCCATACAAGCGGGCGAACTGTTGACTTATGACCTTAAGTTCAACTGGAAATTCATCTGGAAAGATGCCGGTGTTGCCCGAATGGATATGCAGGCAGTGACTTATCAGGGTAAGCCTTGTTTCCGCACTAATTTGGTGGCTGCCACAAATGGTATGGTCGATTTCTTTTTTAAGATGCGTGATACGCTGACTTGCATCACGACCAATCGGTTGGAGCCTCTTTATTTCCGTAAAGGGGCGGAGGAAGGTGACCGTTATACGGTGGACGAAGTATGGTTCAGCTATAAAGATGATAAATGTATTGCCAATCAGCGCAGGATGCGTCGGGGTCGTGATACGGTGAGGGCGCGTGACGAAAGCGAAGGATGTATGTTTGATATGTTGAGCATTCTGATGCAGGCACGCTCTTTCGATGTCGATGATTACACGGTGGGGCAGAAGATTATTTTCCCGATGGCCACCGGCACTAAGATAGAAGACCAGACGTTGATTTATCGTGGAAAGAAAGTATTTAAGGCAGAAGGCGGAGTGAAATATCGTTGCCTTGTCTTTTCGTTGGTGGAATATAAAAAGGGAAAAGAGAAAGAGGTGATTACCTTTTATATCACTGATGATAAAAACCATTTACCCGTGCGTCTGGACCTTTATCTGAGCTTTGGCTCTGCCAAGGCATTCTTGAAAGAGATAAAAGGAAACAGGCATCCGTTGACATCGATTGTCGAGAAGAAGTAGGGGCGAGGTTTGCTCGGGCACTATAAAATATTTTGTGTAAATGGAAAATACGGGATTCAAGTTTGAGTCTCGTATTTTTTATTTTATAGATTTGCAAAATGAAGAAGATTATGAAAGAAAAGAATCAAGTAGTGCCTGATGAGGTGTTAAGCAAGGAGTTCCTTAGCCAGTTCAAGACAGAAGCGGATGTGAGCAAGTTTCTGAAACAGTTGCATGCCCAGGTGCTGGAGAAGATGCTTGAAGGCGAAATGGACGCCCATTTGGGCTATGAAAAGAATTCTGTGACAGGGAACAATACCGGCAACTTACGGAATGGCAGTTATCCGAAGAAAATCCAGACCGAGCATGGAGAGTCTGTCATTTCTATTCCACGTGACCGTAACGGCCAGTTTGAGCCAATAGCAGTGCCCAAACATGAAAGTCGTGGACTTTCTATAGAAAAGCTCGTTATCTCCCTATACGCCAAAGGAATGAGCGTTTCTGACATAGAGGAAGAGATGCGTGAGATTTATGAAATAGAGCTCTCTACATCGGCCATTTCCATCATTACCAACAAAGTCAATCAGGCCGCCCAGGAATGGCAGAACCGTCCTCTTGATCCTGTTTACCTGATAGTCTGGATGGACGGTATTGTCTTCAAGGTACGGGATAACGGTAAGATCATAAACAAGACCGTTTACCTTTGCGTCGGACTGAAACAGAACGGCCTGAAGGAAGTTCTTGGCATGTGGGTCGGCAAATCGGAAAGCTCTTCTTTCTGGATGGGCGTCCTGACCGACTTAAAAGCCCGTGGAGTGCAGGATATCCTGATTACCTGTACCGACAATCTGAATGGATTTACGGATACTATCCGCAGTATATTCCCTCAGTCATCCACTCAGATCTGTGTGGTACATCAGATCAGAAACTCCTGTAAATATGTCGTTTATAAGGATAAGAAAGAGTTTACAGCGGATATGAAGAATATCTATAATGCACCCAACAAAGAGGTTGCAGCCACAGAACTTGACAATCTGGAAAAGAAATGGGGAGGAAAGTATCCTTACGCCATACTTTCATGGAGAAACAACTGGGATGATCTGACTGTTTTCTTCCAGTTCCCGCTGGAAATCAGAAAAATAATCTATACTACAAATCTCATTGAAAATCTGAACGGGAAAATCAGAAAGTACACAAAATCAAAGCTTTCATTTCCTTCAGATGATGCTGTCAAAAAGACCGTATATCTTTCACTTATGGAGATTGAGAAGAAATGGACACAACCTATTCATAACTGGGGGTTGATTATGAATCAATTTATGCTTATTTTTGAAAACAGAATCCAGATATAAGAATAAACTTAAAGCTGAATCCTGTTTCCATTTACACAAAATTTTGGACAGTGCCTCGAATGCAGACTGCGCTGTAGCGTTGTGATAGATATAAACAACATCATCTGTACCTTTATTATTCATTTTTGTAGCTTTAAAATAGGAGAAATTCTTTAGCAGTCCTGTTGGGCTGCACTTGAATTTGAATTTTCCACCCTGCAGGTTTTGTACGTCCAACTTATAACCTTTCTTCTCATAGTATCGGATTACAAAATTATAGCAACTCATCTCAAAATAGTCACTTATTCTTTTTGAATGATCTGCAAGCAATACCTTATATTTGTTGGAAAACTCCGTCAGTTCCTTTTCAAAGTCTAACGGTGCTTTAAATGGAGTTGTCTTCTTCATATTCTTTTTTATAGAACAAATCCTTACAATTTTTCGTAAATTGAATGGTTTCAGAATACTCAAAGAACGCAGAATCCAGTTGATATTTTTCCTGAATCTGGTTAAATTTGATTACGGCAGAAGAAAGACGTTTTTGTTGCTGGCCGTCAAGTACCATTCCCCCAACTTTGATCGCACACTCGTTATTCATACCTGAATTACGGTTAACAGACTTATAGAAAGATACAGCACCTTGTATGTGTCCCATTACATGTCTGTAAAATATACTGATTGCCAACAAAGCTTCTACAGTTGATGCATAACCTTGAAGCATCTGAAAATTATATTTAGGATTAGTCCATATTCTGTCTATTTCCGTTCTTCTACTATTATATTCAAGATGGATAGGGCGAGTAATATCTACTGGTAATTTGTATGTCAATATGTTTATAATAGGAGGCTGTTCCATATATTACAATTTTATCTGTTAATAATATCTGAATTATTGTTCATTTTTTTGTAAAAATATTTGTCATCCTATAAATCTCATTCTAGAAATCGAAAAATCCACATATAGTGTTTAGCGATATACAAATACTACCAAATTAAAAACATCATGCTTTTTCTACTTTCCATATCTTCCTCAATTCATCACAGTCAATTTTGTCAAATCGATCTTGCTGGATAGCAACACATAACATATATCGAGGCCGGCTCATACCTACATATGCGACTCTTAAGTTTTTAAGTGTATCCTCATCTGTCCCTGTATATGAAACGCCTTTAAATTGTTCTGCTAAGCGGTCTGATTCATGATGTCTATTATAAAATGTTTCCAGATAGAGTGTTGCAGCATGAGTCTCTCCTTTGACAGCATGGACTGTGGATACCTCAATGTCTATTTTACCATTATCACCATGGTAAACATTCCTATGTCCTGTTGTTTGGTCCTCGGACAGAGTTTCGTTTATTGCATTAAAGAAACTGAGGGCATCAGGAGTCTCTTCTTTTCTATATAAGGGCAATATTGTTTCTGTAATATATCGATGTATAGTGCTCCTTATTTTGTTTATATCATCGTCGCTATTACTCTTGGCTATGAGTAAGGCCCAATTCATGACTTCTTTTAGAAAGTTTTCTTTTTGCTCAATATCCGTTGCGGTTAGGAATTCTAAAAAGGATGTCTTGGTATAACGTCGATTACCATTTCTTATTTCACATAAATCTAGATATTTTAATATACCTTGAATAATAGATGTGGCATGTTCCTTAATAGTTCCATGGAGATTTTTGAGTATGAATTCATTGAAAGAAACTCCTTCCACTCTAGGTCCTACATTCTTCTTTTCAAAATGGGGAAAGTATGACTCTATAAATCTTTTTTGAGCACTTGCCCCTTTCTTTCCAACCCATCCACAAGCCTTAACATTTATTTTGTGTAGTGGATCTTCTCGTTTCTCTTGATTCGTAATATCCAAGATTGAACGATTATCCATCTCTGGAATTAATGTTGTGCCAAGCAATTCCACATATTTGGGAAGAACAGATAAAGGATTCTCATAAGTGATAATTATAGGTTTTACTGAAGGAACCTCTTCGTTACCATGAAGCTGATGATTATCCTCTATACACAACGATCGTAGTGGTTTGGCAATTTTTTCTCCGAACCTATTGCTATCATGAATATATAATACCTGATTTTCTTTCAATTTGTCATTTTCAGGTCCGCTAAATTCGTCTTTTTCATAGATAGCTTGGCAGTAATCTCCAAAACGCTGAATGACCACTTTATTCTCGTCAAATATCTTTTGGATTAAATCTACTTGCAAGCCGTCACAGTCCTGAACTTCATCTATAAATAAATATTTAAACCTCTTGTCTGAGAAACGGCTGAAATCGAGTTTCTTCTCCCGAATATACCGAAATGCCAGATCATAAGCATCCTGGAAGGATAAAATACCTTCGCTAAACATTTCCTCTTTTATCTTCATATATTCAGCCCCGGATGGAGAATCTACTCTTATCGAGTCAGAATCAGTTATAATTTTATTGCTATTCCAATCAACTCTAAACGAAAGAATTAGACTATTTTGGATGCTATTTCCCTTTGTTTGAATCGAAGATCTGTATTCTCTAGGAATTTGGCTCCAATTATAACCTTTTAATTGAAAAATATATTTGTCAACCCTCTTTTTCTTCTTAATAACATTTGCAGCCGTTAGCATATCCACGCCACCCAATGCTTCTATCTCGGCAGCATTAATAGTATGTTCTTTTAAAGTGGTTCGTTTAAATATCAGTCCTCTAAGTTTACTTTCACGGATGGGTAATTTATAATACTTTTTCAAGAATACAGCATTACTCATTTCATCATCCACATATGTTATTTGACTACCATAAAAATAATGAAGGGCTGCGGCTGTAACATATTTGTGTAAAAAAGTTTGTATGGTTCCAAAAAAATTAGGATACCGGAAAAGCACATCTGCTTTTGTGCCAAGTTTTGCTTTTATCTCATCGATAGCTACATTTGTATGTGTCAGTACGCATATGCCTTTCCCTTCGGGCAGAGGCATTTTATTGGCAATAATAATCAATTTTGCCAGCAATGTCGTTGTCTTACCACTTCCAGGACAAGCCTGAACATAGCAACTGCTATCTTCTTTGATAATATTTACCTTGTTAGAATCAAAAGGTTTCTTATCTTTCAACAGAATATCGTGGGCTATTTTTATTTCTTCATCAGTAGCAAATGGCATAATCTTTCTTTTTAGATTTATTCCGTAATATATTTGATGGCCTCCACAAGATACTTCAGTTTGTCATCATTTTCAACGACAAACTTCACTTCATCTAGATTTATAGTTCCATCATTTACCGGAGCGAGCTCTCCTGCAAGCATTCCTGCTAAATACTGCGCAGTGATGGCTTTACTTACGGTTCCATCATTCAAAGGTTTAAAAATATTGTATGTCTCTTCTTTAGTTAGTCTATGTCTATCCGGATAAACATCTGTCACCTCTTTCCATAATTTGTTCAAGGCATCATTATCTATTTCAGCTTTAGGTTGATCCGTTTCCATTTTGGCTGCTTTTATTGCTGTAGCCAATAACCTATACAATCCACTTCCTGCAATCTCATATTCCAGTGTCCATTCTTGTGGAAGGAATATTTTGATTTCATCTGTATTGATGACATTTTCTAATCGCGTTCTCTTCTCTTCTCGAATCCGAGCTAATATAACTTCATCTAAGACCACTCTTTTATCTTCTGTTAGAATAGCCTTCATGCAATTTATGGTTTTAATAATAGGTCTAAAGGCATCTTTCTTATACAACCTGACTTCTTCCTCAAAGGCTGATATACTTCCGAAGACAGTTGACATAGCATCATAATCTACTTCGGTCGAAATTTTCTCTAACTCAGACCTTAGATCATCTCTCAACCAATATTTGGGTGTTTTTCGATCATTACTATTGTCTTTGTAGTATTCAAGAGCTCTGATATCAAGATCAGAAATAACTGCTATAGGCATTCCAAATAATTTTCCATCTTTACGTTTGAATATATTGACATACCTCTTATATGCGGTACTTCCCACGTTCACAACAGATACACCATACTGATAAAGATTCCTCCCAATCAATTGGGCTATAGCAGGTATTAGCAGATTTTCCGCATCACCTTCCACCATGATTAGCCCCCTGGCAAAGAATAAGTTGGCTTTTGTTGCATCGAGGAATCTTTCTAAAAAATTGTAGTCGGCTGGCTTCATTTTCGTATATTCTGAAGACATAGGGAATGCATCATTTCCTTTCAATACAATCAAATTCGCCAACTTTATCTTCGATGCTAATGTAATGCTATGGGTTGAAAGGATAAATTGCTCATTTTTCTCTTGGGAAGAAATATATTCAATCAATCTCAATTGATATTGAGGATGAAGGTGAGCCTCCAATTCTTCTACAAGTGCTAACTTCAATCCTTTCTTCTGGTTGTTAAAGAGCAGCATTTCAGCAGCTATGCATAGTAAGTTGAGTGTACCAAGCCCAGATTTATTACCTTCCATAATTAGATCGAGCAGTCTCAATATTTCTGTCAATTCCCCTCCTGTCAGTTTGACTTCAGCATTTCTTGGATCACCATTTAACAGGAAATGTTCTCTAAGAAAACTATTGATTTCACTTGTTATACTTTCCCCACCTCCAGCTTTGAAATAGTTCTCTATTTCCTTTTTCAATTTTTCATAATCTGTTTCAAGTTTATGTTTTATAATGTTTCCGTGAACGTCTTTCTCTGTTTTGAAAAGTTCATGCGCACCCAAAATTTGCGCCAGCCTTGACTTGTAACCATGAGTCATGTCTGTGAGAGCATCTCTAAGCGGTTTAAAGTATACTACTTTTAGAAGTTCCCTCGCTTCTGAATCCATTCTCTCTGCTTGTCCTTCAATTCCTGCTGAGAACGTAGGCATTATTATGTTGTCTTTACGTTTTGCATACAACCAAACCTTAAGCAAATATTTTGTTTTATCATCGTTCCAAGAAAGCCATTCCCAAAATAAGCCAGCATCTTGCTCATTTATCCCGTCAAATACACATTCTATCTTGAATTCATCCTTTCTGTTTCCATCAGGTTCTTGATAGAAATCCTTGTCTTCAAATTGAATAAATTCTCCGCTTTGAGTTCTCAGCACATAACGAATGGCATCCACTATGGCTGTTTTTCCGGAATCATTTTCTCCAATCAGGACATTCACACCTTCTTGAAAATGAATTTCTAACCCAGGCTTTCCATCAGCCATAGCACAATATTTTCTAAAATTCCAAAGTCTAAGCGTTGAAAGGTACATTGTAATTTAATTTATTCATCCAAAAGATTAACAATCAGTCATTTCTTTTAATTATCGTTTCATATGTTTTCTCCACTCTTCTTTCCTTTTTACGTATTCAGAGTACTCATTGGCGTTATTATTTAACGTATCAACAAGGTACTGCGCCATGTAGTGCATTTGTGTTGCATACAATACAGGAATTCCATTATCATCCACAGCATAATGAGCATTGCTGTGCTCAATACCAGTTACCATGTGTTCAAATGCCAGACGTGGATTTATGCCTCCACTTATGAGAGTATTGCATATGGTTTTCATTTTTTTGCTCCGAGTAGCTACGGGTTCTGATTTCAAACACATGAGATCTTTCTCCGGGTTATTCATATAACAATAATACAACCAAATCTCAAAGCAAGGATTGCTCACTATCCATTGCTCTTGGGTCCCAGTTAAATCCTCTTTGAATATTTTCTCCAATTGATCATAGAATTCATCTACATCTGAAAGGAGAAATACTTTGTCTATAGCCTCCAAATGAAAAAGTTGGGATTCTATTTTTATTTCTCCTGTCAGTTGGATTTGCGCCCACTTATCCTGCATCTGATATGGCTGCAAACCTTGTCCCTTTTCAGACATGAAAGCAACCTTCAATGAGTGCAGTTCACGCTGCCGTATAAGTTCCAGAAGAAAATCCCTTTCCCGTTTCTCACCTCCAGAAAGCACGAATATAAGGCTCGTTGAAAGAACTCCTTCAGTTTTCCGGTATGCCAACGGCACTTGTATGCTTTCAGACATTCCGCTCTCATCCTTATTTTCCGTGGTAGCTTTATGCAATGGAACATCTGCAGGAGTCCTTGCCGAATCTTCTTTTGAATATGTCAGCTTTGATAAATCCATACGCATCTTACATATTCAGTTCGCCAATAAACGGAATAGCACCATAACGTCCTTCCATGTATCCATTCTCAATATTGATTGTGTTATGGATTTTGAAGTCATTAAGTGAATACATGCGACTGCTTCCATTCTTTTTCTCAACCATCCAGACCTCATCGGTGCGCAGGAAATCCTGATTAAGCAGGCAGGTCTGATGAGTAGTAAAAATAAGCTGGCCATTTGTTTCATGTGAAGAGAAGTAACGGACAAGTTTGCGTACCAGGTGAGGATGTATGCTATGGTCAAGTTCATCGATTGCAACAGTTTTGCCTGACTGCATGGCTGCATAGAATGCCGGCACAAGTGATAATAGGCGCACTGTGCCATCAGACTGCGCCTGAATATCCATCTCTTTTGAGAATCCGTTCTCTCCAAACTGACGGAACATCATCTGACTTATCTTCTGCACTCCATCTTCAACACTGATATCTCTGGTATTTCTGAAATCAACAACCTCTGACAGCACACCTGAATGCATTTTCCTGAGTTTATCCATAGGCAGGTTGCTAACATCATGCGTACTTATCCAATCTTCGAAATTCTCCGTCTCGACCTTCACGCCATCAATACCCAGGTCAATGGCTTTAAAAAGTTCAGAGGCAAATTTATTAATGTTTTCATCGTTCCTGAAGATCCCTATCAAGGCCGGGTTAAAGGAATGTAAGCCTATTATTGTCAGTTCATCATCAAACCACTTTTGAGCAATATCAATATTGGCATCAGCCAGCACAGGCATATCATTGTTAATGGTCAGCAAACTTGCAAACGGATTTTTCTCAATCCATCCCAACACCATTTTGTTGACCTCAGCAGAAGGAGCTATTGAATATTCAACAGCACCATCTTTACGAGTGAAAATATTTTTATTCTCCTCAGCTCCTAAGCCGGACACTTGCAGAGTCTCGAAAGTAATCCCTGTCTTGGCAATTTCCACAGAATATATAAATGGAATTCCGGATTTCGTCGCAAATTCAATAGCCAGTTCTATAGGCTCATCGCCAGCATCTTCCTTCAACGCAAACATATATCTTCCAACACTATCACCATTCAAGAAATTCTTATTCGTAGCTATGGCTTTCAGGAAATTTATCCCTTTCAGGAGATTTGATTTTCCTGCTCCATTTGCGCCATAAACAGCTGCCATTTTCAACACTGGCAGTTTCCCGTCAAGCATAGTAATATGGTTCGACAAAGTAGTCCTTTTCATGTTTGGAAACATATCAAACTGAACCTCATCATTAAATGAAAGAAAATTCTTCAGTATAACCCGGAGTATCATATTTTTATCAACTATAGTACGTTAAACTTCTAATTAGCAATTTTGTAAAAAGGAATAAACCTTCAATCACTTGCAAAGATAAAAATATATTTTTATCACGTGAAAATTTCACGTGATTTTTTCACGTATTAATCAATAATCGTAATTTGCTATCTAAAATTCGATTATCGGGCCTACCAAAAGAAAAGTCTCTGTCTCTTTTGGCAAGCAGATAGTTTGGTTTAGAACTTTGATAGATATACAATAAACAAGACTAAACTTATATCTATAAGAGGCGGCGAAAGAAAAGAGGTATAAAGAGCAAATACATCGCTTCAAAACATGTGGGACACGAGGGACAAAGGAGATTTAGTAGGCTCCTTAATCACGTTTTTCAAAAATGAAATTGTATTAGTGTTTTCTTTGCAGATTGTCTCCATTTTTTTGTCCCTCGTTTGTCCCCCAGCATGAAAAATTGCTAAAATTATATTTGATTATCAACATGTTATGAGTTTATAACATATATTGCATCGGAAAATAAGGACTGAAAAACGATGAAAAACGCCAGCAAACGATAACAAATAAAAGTCTAATAATCAATATATTAAACAATGTTAGCAATCTACGCTAACATTGTTTATTTTCACGGTTTTGCATATTTTTGTACCCCGAAAGTACCTGTTGACTCATTAGAGTAATTTTTCACTAACAACGTGTGCGAAGTACAAAAGGTATTTACACATCATTACACACCTTTACACACTATTTCGCAGCGAGTTTTGGAGAGTAAAATATGGGTAACAAGGTAAGAATTGAAAGAATCTGTGAATTTTGCGGGAAGACTTTCATAGCAAAGACCTGCAAGACACGTTTCTGTTGTAAGGCTTGTAACGACAAGTATTACAAGGAGTTAATTAGAAGTGACCGCTATAATGCAGTCACAAAAGAAGTGAAAGAGGAAAAGAAGAAAAGAATCCGTCTGGCTGTAGATGAACTGGAAGTTATACAGGCGAGAGAATTTATCAGCCTGAAACAACTCGCCATTTATCTGGGGGTAAGCCGAAAAAGTATTTATACTTACATGCGGATTTATGAAATTCCATTTTCACAAATTGGTAGTAGAATTATTGTTAAACGCAAAGAGGTTGAAACGGTTATGATGAATTTAAAAAGCGTAAAAACAATGCAAGAGAGACCTATTAAGTCTACAAAAACAATTACTGATTTCTACTCTGCAAAAGAGATAGAAGAAAAGTACCAGATTTCTTATAGCAGACTTTATGTAATTGCTAAAGAAAACAACATTCCTTCAGCTACTCTTTCAGGAAAGAGGCTGTTCAGTATGGAACATATTGACCGCTATTTCAGGAAGTTGGGATATAAGAAAGCTGAAGAAATAACAGAGTGGTACACAATCGAACAGATCCAAAAAATCTACAAGATGACGGTAAAGGCCGTACACAGCTTTACCTCAAGGTATAAAATTCCCAAGAAAAAGGAAAAGACCGGGAATACTACCTTGTATTCCAAGAAACATGTTGATGAAATCAAAAATGCCCGGATTGGCGAGGACGGATATATAACCGTCCCCGAAGCTTGTGCATTGTTCAATGTAGATCGTGACACAATCTACAACAGATGCAAATGGTACAACATTCCCAAGAAGACAAAGGGAAAGAATGTCATTATAAGCATTGAAGGACTCAGAAAGGTGTTTGGTACAGGAAACATTGCCATAAATAATGTTAATGAACCTGCCATAGCCGCACATGAGTAAACGGCAATCTATGACAAACAACGCTAATGTATCACCTATCAAATCCGAATTATCATGATTTCAAAAGTATATCTTAGAAAAAAGAAAATAAGTAAGGGAAGAGTTTCATTATATCTTGACTTCTACCCTCCTATTCTCATTCCTGGAACTAACAGAACAACACGCCGCTATTTCCTCAATGTACATCTTCCGGAAAAGCCCAAATCATTTGCAGAACGTGAACATGTAAAAAGTATTATGCAGAAGATGGAAATATTCCGTCTGAGAGTACTGGAGCAGATAATAAACGAGAAATTCGATTTTTACGATAAGATTGTTGAGAAAACAGATTTTCTTGATTATTTCAAAAATGAATCACTCAAACATAATAAGAAGTGGATTTATGTGTATCAGCACTTTGCTGCCTTCACCAACAACAAATGTACTTTTGCAGATATCAATGTGGCTCTCTGCCAGAGATTCCGCTCCTATCTGCTGAATACGGCCAAACTGAGAGACGACAGTAAAAAGCTGAAACAGAACTCTGCTGCCGGATATTTTTCCACATTCAGAGGAATGTTGAAAGAGGCCTATAAGAAACGGATGCTTAAAGAGAATATCAATGATTTTCTTGACAGGATTCCGGAAGAGGAAACAGAAATCAATTATCTGACAGAACATGAATTAGGGCTGATCATAAATAATGAATGCCCTATTCCTTATTACGAAATGCTATCATTTTCGCCTGTATAACAGGCTTCAGAAGAAGCGACATACTTGCTTTGAAATGGGGGAGGATATCAAGGAATTGCCAAAAGGCGGATGGTGTGTATTCAAACGTATGCAGAAAACAAAGAACATGGCAAACGTTCCTATCGGAGATGATCTCATGGAAGTTATCGGCCCACGTGGTGAAGGACTCGTATTTAACGGACTTACCACATATATGCTGACCTATCCGATGAAAAGATGGTTCAAAAGCATAGGTATAAAGAAAGACTTGCACTTCCATTGTACACGTCATACATACGCTACCCTGTCACTGGCCCTCGGTACAGATATTATTACTATCAAGAATGTACTCGGACATAAACAGGAAAGTACCACAATGCGATATACCAAAGTCGTGAACCCATTAAAGGAACAAGCTGCAAAACGATTAAGCATTAATACAATCAGTCAAAACACAGAACAATATGAAAAAGGCAATTTCTAAAATCAATCCATTCCGATATGCAAAAAAGTTGCATATCGGTTATATCTGGCTAATAGCAGTACTTCTGCTATTAGTCGTTGGTGTTATCTGCTCAGGAGCAAAGGTGTATAAATACAGCCCCATACTCTCGGTTGTCTCCTACTCTTTGGCCGCTATCAGCCTTATAGCTATAATTATTATGATAGTGCGGAAAATCTCCGATATGAAGATTCAAAGTGAACTGGACAAATATATTCTTGTGCTGAATGAGCATAAGGATGATCAGGAATGGTTACATAAAGAACTTACTTACGTCAATCTGAGGATATATAACAAGACAAACGGACATTTATACCGGTGCAAGAAAAAACTGCTGGAAGAATACAAAAATGAGGCAAACAATAAAAATGTAGCCGAAGAGCTGATGGTACGACTTAAAGAACAGGAAAACCGCCATCAACAGCAAATCGAAAAGATAGAGGAACTTCTCGTAAATGACCAGAAACCATTACAGTATTATCTGGATGCAATAGAGAATAACGGCAATGATAATCCGGCCGATGACAAATCTACAAGATTATGCAAACTGTTTTCTTTTATTTATAATTATATCAGTACGGAATTGGACGATTGTCTCAAGCCCTATGAAATTGAATATTTTAAAAAGTATGCCTTTTCTCAAATTACAGGCATGCCAATAGAGGAAGATATACAATACCCGATTTCTGAAATAAGCAGAATGTCAAAGACTGACTTGGGAGCTTTCATTCATAACCTCTATATAATGTGCCACTATTGTAGAACAGACCTAAAGAAAACCGATTTCTTCAATGGGTGCCAGAAGTTCATATCATCTTCTTTCTGCACAGCCAATGTATTATTCAAGAACAGTACAAGACTGGCAACCAATTCCCGTATTGAGGCCATAAATATGAAAAAAAGCAATTTCTTCAGCGAATATCTGAAAGAAATCCAGCAAAAACAAATACCATCCTTATAACTGAAGATTCCTGTAAAACTGTATTTAAAGTTTTATGGGAATCTTTTTTTATGTCAGTCAGGCACATATAAATCATAGCATAAACACGCAGAATTACAGTATATTACATTGTAGTTGTTAAAAGTTTGAGGAAAGCATGAGGACCGCATGAGGAATTCATGAGGACATGCTTTTTTATCCATCATTTGCCATTCTTTTGCAGAGAAATCAAATTTTTACAAATGATGAAAAACGAAAACAATGTTTTTGGCAAAGTTACACATGATAACTTGCCGCAGGCTGTAGAGCACCTCATAAAAATGATGGAGGAACAGGCTCAGAATTCTAAAAATAACATGTCGGTGGAAGATGATGAGATATCCATCGAGGAAGTAAGTTCTCTTATAAAGAAAAGCGTGAGCACCATTTACCGGTATACTTGTCAAAACAGTATTCCCCATTCTAAGCAAGGTAATACACTCCATTTCTACCGGTCTGAGATTCTTTAATGGATGAAAATGCACAAGAAGAAATGTATTAATGAACTCTCTGATGAAGCACATATTGAGTCTTTCAGGGTATTAAACCGTGATTAACAGGTATGGGAGAAAGTAGAATAACTCCAAGTGGTATAATAAATGACGCTGTCAGCATGATAGGCAAAATGAACGACTCTTCATTTCCTATTGATATTTTCCCCAACAAGATAAGAAACATCATTCTGAATATGTATGAGTACCTGGCATTTCCTATCGACTACACTGCGTGCAGCATGATGACAGCCATTTCCACTTGTATAGGCAATACACATATCCTTCATTTCAAAACGGGATGGGATATCAAGTGTATCATATATATGGCTCTCGTCGGAAGGCCGGGTGCTAATAAAAGCCATCCTCTGAAAACGGCCTTCGAACCTCTGTTCAGATTTGATAAGGAGCAGAAGGAAATATATAACGAAGAGTACAGAAAGTATGAATCAATAATGAGTTTGAGTAAAAAGGAACGTCTGGAACAGGGATTTGACATGTTTCCCAAGGAACCTGTACGCACCCGATTTCTGGTTTCTGATATCACACAGGAAGCTATGGCAAAGTCTATATCAGAGAATCCGCGTGGCATTTGCCTTTACATGGATGAACTCCAAGGATGGATCAATAATTTCACACACTACAACAAAGGCTCGGAAGAACAGTTCTACATATCACTGTTCAATGGGTACATGTATATTTCCGACCGCAAAATGAATACCAACAATATCATGATTGACTCTCCGTTTTCCAATGTGATAGGTACAATTCAGCCGGAAATACTTATCGATACATTCAAAGGAAGTAAAAGCAATAATGGTTTCCTTGACCGTATTCTTTTTGCCATACCTGAAATTCAGGATAAGCTATACTGGAAAGATGATGATATTGACATGAGCCATTTCAATGAATGGAACACAATCATGCAATCGTTCATCAGGATGAAAATAGAACATGATGAGCACGGGAATATAAATCCTAAAAGACTGGAATATGAACCTGGAGCCAGACGAAAGGTTATGGAATGGCAGCATCAATGGGCAGATATGTTGAACATGGAGGAATCGGATAAAAGACGCAGTATATACAGCAAATTTGAGACTTACATTCATAGATTCTGCCTGATCATACAACTGTGCAAATGGGTATGTAATGAAGGTGACAAAAGCTGCATCGATCTTGACAGTGTACTGAAATCCATACGTCTGGTGTCCTATTTTAAAAATACTGCCCTGCAGATATGCTCCATGATTGAAGGCGTGATGCTCACTCCCAAGCAGACAGAACTGTTGGAAAAGCTGCCGGATAAGTTTACACGTTCTGAAGGATTGGAAGTAGCCGTCTCCATGAACTGGAGTACCAGCACGTATGACCGTTTCCTGAAAAAGGCAACGGGAACTTACCTTTATCACGAATATGGAAATTATAAAAAAGCACAATGACAAAGTGATAAAGTGACAAACTAACGGCTGACTTTATCACTTTGTCAATCACTAAAAACAGAAAATTATGGAAAACTTCAGATTTATATTGGAGCCTTACAACAGGCACCGGAGAAACAGATATACCTGCCCCTCTTGCGGAAAGCATCGTGAGTTCACCCGTTATATTGATACCCAGGGGACTGTCTCCTTTCCCGAATATGTAGGAAAATGTAACAGAATCAATAATTGTGGTTATCACTATACTCCCGCAATGTATTTTGATGAACATCCGGAATGTAAAGAGTACAATAAATCATTCCCTGTTGTAAAAGACAAGAAACCTGTTGTATGTCATCAAAGGCTCCCTCCTGTACGCCGGCATACCGACACATCTTTTATACCAGATGAAATTATGCAGCAGACAATGAAATGCTATGAACAGAATAACCTGTTTCTGTATCTTGCCAACCATCTGGGGTATGAGTCAGCACTGCGTCTTATGAAGACTTACCATGTAGGTACCGCCAGGAAATGGGAAAATGCTACGGTATTCTGGCAAACAGACATATCCGGAAAAATAAGAACCGGGAAAATCATGCAGTACAATGCAGAGACAGGAAAACGTATAAAAGAACCTTATGCACATGTTTCATGGGTACATACAGAACTTGATATTCCGGAATTCCACTTACAACAATGCTACTTTGGAGAACATCTCTTATACAACAGCAGGAAACCCGTTGCCATAGTGGAAAGCGAAAAGACTGCTATCATTGCTTCATTCTATATACCGGAATATATCTGGCTTGCAACGGGCGGTAAAAACGGATGCTTCAACGAGCAGAATTTTGACGTACTCAAAGGCCGGAATATTGTTCTGTTCCCTGATATCGGAATGACACAGGAATGGAAAGAAAAGTGTATGCAGATGAGAAAAAGAAACATACGTACTGAGATTTCCGAGTATCTTGAAGAAAATGCAAATGATGTTGAAAGGGTGAACGGATACGACATTGCCGACTATCTTATAAAGGTAAAATCAGGTGAAGCCGTTCTCCAATCCATGACAAGAAAGAATCCTGCCCTAAAACTTTTGATCGAGACTTTCGACCTTGAACTGTCAGATTTCGGTACTCAATAAAACTCCGTTGCCCATATCCAACAATATCCTGGAAAAAACGGAATGACAAAAGGAATGTAGTTTTTTCGGTTGGCAAGTTTATGTTTTGGTAATACCAAAACCTCTGAATCCATCCGGGAAGTACCCAACAGAAATCAATTATAAACCGAAAAAATAATCAACAGAATGGAACAAAAAAGCAACAACAAAAATAAGGCTATCGGTGGCAGACCTCCACTGGACAAAATGGAAAAACGTACAGAAATATTATCATTCAAATGTACCGTATTGGAGAGGCATATCATAAACGGTAAGGCCATAACAGCCGGTGTTACATTAGGTGAGTATATAAAAAATTCGGCCATAAATGGAAACATAACAGCACGTCTTACACCTGAAGATGTAAAACTGATAAGAAGTCTTTCAGGCATGGCAAACAACCTAAATCAGCTTGCAAAAAATGCAAATACTTTCGGATATGTTTCAGTGTCAGAATCCGTATCAGAACTGGCTGATGAAATAGACAGAATCATTAAACTGATAAAGGCATGATGGGAAAGATTATGAAAAGGAATGACTTCGGTAAGATTGTAAATTATACGATGAAAGGCAACAATAAATCCAAGCTTCTTGCCACCGAAGGAGTACGTTCAGACAGCAAGCAGCATATAGCTGAAAGTTTCAGTTGTCAGGCAGGTTTAAATACAAGAATCAGAACTCCTGTCTATCACATATCATTGAGCTTTTCAAAACAAGACTCCGGGAAACTGACTGACGACCTTATGGTAAAGATTGCCGGAGAATATATGGAAAAGATAAATATCAAAAACACACAATATATTGTTGTAAGACATTACGACAGAGAACATCCTCATATACATCTTGTGATAAACCGTGTGGACAATGACGGTAAAACCATAAGCGACAGCAATGACCGCATAAGAAATAACAGGGTGTGCAGGGAACTGACAATAAAATATGGCTTGTATATGCCGAAAGGTAAAGAGAATGTCAAGTATGACAGGCTTCGTGGCAAAGACAAGCATAAGTATGAAATGATGTTTGCCATACGCAATGCTTTAGAGAAAAGTAATAATTGGAACGAGTTTAAAAAGAAGCTGAGCAGAGACAAAATTCATTTTACCATAAGAACAAACAGCAAAGGTAAGCCATGTGGTATAGTCTTTTCACGTGGCGAATATACATTCAGCGGTTCCAGAACAGACCGTAGTCTGAGTTATTTTAAAATAGCTAATACGCTAAACAAATTTGAGAATGTTCTGGATACATCGGACAGCTTAGGAAATACCCAGCAAGACAAAATCCAGGAACAAGAAAAGGATACAGTCACACCAGCAGAACATGAGGAAATATATGAAAATGACGTTACCCCTCCTACTGGCAATTCTATCATAAATGCTGTTGCAGATTTACTCCTTCAGCCTAATGCGGTAATATCTTCAGGAGGTGGTGGAGGAAACAGTAACCAGTTGGATGATGAAAGAAAAAAAGGAAAAATCGTGAACATATTAGAAGTAGAAGAAGATGATCAAGAAAGAAATTGAAGGAGCTGCTCTCCTATCCATATATAATGAGCTTAAAGATGAAATAAAGGCCATACGGACAGATATTCAGCATTTGAATATTCAACAGCCCCAGCAATCAGAGAACAATCAAGAATTAAATTCATTGTTGAAGGAAACGATTGTCAATGCCGTAAACGACACTATAAATGCCCATATAAACAGTAGAGAAAACTATGCTGATGAAGTTAGTAGAAGATGTAAGAATACTATTGATTTTGCAATTGAAAGGGAAACCAAACTGGTTAATAATGTGTTATTGCCCAAACTCTCCCCTATTATTCAAATCGATAAAAAGGTTGATGCCATAAATGAAAGGCTTAACGGAATCGAAAATGACATACAGAAGATACCCAAAAATAATATAGATAATGCCAACAATCATAGATTTCTCTGTATAATGTTAATTATTATTACTTGTATGTTTTGGGTATTGGGAAATTTTCTTTACATGGATTTAAATCAAAGGTATAATGAGTTAAAGGAGAGCCATGAAATTGTAATGAGGAATATTAGTTCCGATAAAATCAAAAAATAAAAATTGCCAAGTATATTTAGTGAAAGTTGTTAATTCAACTTTAGATATGCTTTTTACTTGCTGAAAATTTCTCCAATTGAGAATTTTTCAATATCTTTGTATAAAGTCAATGTAATTGAATTAAAATGAAGAAAATTAATCGGTTAAAAGTTGTACTTGTAGAACAAAGGAAAACAGGTAAATGGCTAGCAGAACAGTTAGGGAAAGATCCTTCAACTATTTCAAAGTGGTGCTCAAATACCACCCAGCCACCACTTGATATGCTCGTGAATATCGCAACTTTATTAAATGTGGACATTAAAGAATTAATAAACGAAAAGAATATAAAATAATATATATGGCAAGACCTATATTCTCAGGACATGAGTCGTTTGCGTGTAAGTCACATTGGCTTAAACGCGGTTACGACTTTGTTATTGCAGACAGAAACTTCAATAACGATGATGCCGTTGTGCATCTTGGCGTTGGTAAAAATATGGTAGCTTCAATCCGTTTTTGGCTGAAAGCTGTTGGCTTGTTACAGGATAATGAATTGAACCCTATTGCAGACTATCTATTTAATGATGAAAATGGACAAGATCCATATATAGAAGATATTGGCACATTGTGGTTACTTCATTTTATGTTAGTAAACACTCAATATGCAACAATCTATAAAACTACATTTGTAGACTATCATCGCCAGCGAAATATTATCGAAAAAGGCAGATTGCAGAACTATATTAAGCATACTTGTTTTGAGGGAACGACTTATAATAACTTTTACAACGATAATACTGTAAAACGAGACATTGGAGTAATGCTCCATAATTATTGTACAAAGAATGTTGGTAATATCAATATAGAAGATAGTAATTCTTTGTTTACCCCCCTTAATTTAATATGCGAAACAGATAAGGATACATACATGTTTAACTATGATACTCGCAGCAATCTACCAAGCTTGATATTCTTGTATGCTTTGTTGGTCAAGTTTGAAGGACAAAATAGTATCTCATTTGATGATATAGCAGAATTAGCTTTAATATTCTGCCTAACAAACAATGACCTTCTTAATGTTATTAAAAAAGTGTGCGACTTATATCCATCAGAGATTGTATTCTCTGATGTGGCCGGAATTAAGGAATTGCAGTTCCGTACAACAATAAATTCAATAGATGTGCTTAACAGATATTATGAGGCGAACTAATATGAAATACACTCCATCAATAAATATTGCCCAAACAACCTTCAATCCTACTGGTTATATTGTAACTCAAAATGCATTAGGAGTTATTGGCAACATTGTAGACTCGTTTAATGCAGGCGTACATTCGTTCAACATTATTGGCTCATATGGAACTGGGAAATCCAACTTCATACTAGCTCTTGAGCATGGATTGCAAAAAGGCAGTAAACTTAATAACCAATAAGGGACAATTTAATGGATTTATTAAATTTAGATTCGAAAAAATTGTCGGTGATTATGCATCTCTACAAAAAGTTCTAGCTGAGCATCTATTTCCTACGAATGCATCGGATAATTTATTTGAGAATCTAAGACTCTACTTTAAACAGGCAGAAAAACGTGAGGAGTTTGTTGTCCTCGTTATCGACGAGTTTGGTAAATTGTTGGAATATGCGGCAAAGAACACCCCTGAGAGGGAATTATATCTTTTACAAAAGTTTACAGAGTTTATCAATGATGAACGACGTAATGCTATTTTAATCACTACACTCCATCAAAATTTCAACTCTTATGCACGTACCCTGACTGAAAGTCAGAGAAATGAATGGACAAAGGTTAAAGGTCGTTTTAAGGAAATAGTATTTAATGAGCCAGTTGAGCAATTACTTTATCTTGCATCAAAGCGTATTGAGAAGTTGCAACGCGAGGTCATTAATCAGAACTTTGAACACATATACAATCTTGCCATAACAAGCAAATTTGCTAGTTCATCTATCACTTATGATACCGCTTTAAGCTTGTATCCTTTAGACCTTTTTGCTGCGCAAGCATTGACACTTTCTATTCAACGTTATGGCCAAAATGAGCGGACTCTATTCTCATTTTTGGAAGCCACAGGTCAAGGTTCTCTCTTAACTTTTAAGGAAAGTATAGATACAACATATAGTTTGGCTGATGTCTATAACTATGACATCTATAATTTCTATTCATATCTATCGGAGGTGAATTCCGACTCGGCTGCTTGGACTAGCATACGTGTAGGATTGGAACGCGTTGAGAGTTTATTTGAAGGAAGAATAGCAGTAGAGGCAATCAAATTAATAAAAACGATAGGTATGCTTAACCTCTTTGGGAAAGCAGGTGTTCAACTCAACAAAGAAGACTTATCTGCATACGCAAAATTTGCACTTGGAATTAGTGCTCCCGAATATATTATAGAGTTACTTACTCAACACAAGATAATTCGTTATGCTACTTATAAATCGCAGTACATCTTGTTTGAAGGTACAGATGTTAATATTGAAGGTGAATTGTTAAAAGCTGCCGGAATAGTTCCTCGCTCGAGAGATGTCGTGGAGAAACTTGTCGCATGCTTTAATCTCCCTACTGAGTTTGCTAATGCGTCATACTTCCGTAAGGGAACTCCTAGATACTTTAAGTATGAAATCTCCGATCAGCCAATAATTAGTCAGCCACAAGGTGAAATTGATGGATACATCAACTTAATTTTTAACGAGAGTCTTACATTAGAGAATCTCAAACAGCATTCAGCAGGTGTTAAGGAGGCAATTCTGTACGCTTACTTCAAGAAGGCAAATCAAATCATTGACCATGTATGGCAATTAGATAAACTGGCCTATGTACAAAAAGATGTTGACAGTAAGGACAATGTCGCACAAAAGGAAATTAAAGCTCTGATTGCACACGAACAAAACCTTTTGAACGCAAGTGTACTCAATACGCTATTCAATTTTAATGAGGATGTAGAATGGGTCTATCGTGGTGAAGTGATTGATATATCTTCAAAAGCAATGTTTAACAAGTGGCTATCTACAATCAGCAATGATGTGTACAGTGATACTCCTATATTCATCAATGAGATGGTTAATAAGCATAAGCCAAGTAGTGCGATGTCAATAGCTCGCGTAAACTTCCTTACTCATCTTTTGGAAAATGGTGCAAATGCTAATCTTGGATTCGAAGATGGAAAATTTCCACCAGAGAAAACCATATACCTGACACTACTTCATAATACAGGTATTCATCGACGCATTGGACGAGAATATATACTAGACGCTCCGATTGATGAGAGCTTTTTACCTTTGTGGAATGCGTGCGAGAATTTCCTTGAAAGCAGCAAGGAAAAGCCTCGGAAATTGGGAGAATTAATTAAGATATTACGTTCTCGTCCATTTAAGTTGAAACAAGGCGTTATAGATTTATGGCTACCTGCATTCTTGATTATCAAAAAGAATGATTATTCACTCTATAATGATACTGGAATATATATTCCTACAATTACTCGCGAAGTGCTTGATATTATGCAGAAGTCTCCTGTAGGCTTTTCTGTTAAGGCTTTCAATGTTGATGGGGTCAAACTTGACTTGTTCAATAAATATCGTGAAGCTTTGAATCTGTCACAGGATGCGGAATTTACAGCAGAGAGTTTGATAGAAACAATTAAGCCATTCTTGTTATTCTACAAGAAACTTAACAAATATGCAAAACACACGAAGCGATTACAAAAATCAACTGTAAAATTTCGCACAGCATTGGCATTAGCAAAAGATCCTGAGAAGACTTTTTTTGAGGATTTGCCTCGTGCATTAGGTTTCAAAGATACCGAAATTGCTGAAAACACCGATGTTTTAATGCGATATGTTGAGTTGTTACAAAAGTCAATTAGGGAACTCCGTATGTGTTACTCTAACCTTATTAACCGTTTAGAGGGCATGTTAGTTGAGGAACTTGGCTTAAAATCGAAGGAGTACGCATCATATAAAGTTGAGTTAGAACATCGTTATGCGTCAATTAAGACATACTTATTGACAGAACGACAAAAAACTTTCTTGACACGTATTATAGCTAAAAATACTGACCGAACAACATGGTATCAATCGCTCGCTTATATTGTGCTTGACAAACAGTTAGAGTCGTTGTTGGATGAAGAAGAGGCGTACTTGATGGATAACCTCATACACTCTTTCAAAGAACTTCTAAAATATGTCGAAATCAGCGACAAGGGATTAACAAACGGAGACAACTTCTTCCGATTTGAGATTATTTCGAATAACGGCGCTGCAACGCAACAAATCATACAGTTAAGTTCTGTAAAGACCAAACAAGCTAAAACTCTTGAAGAAAAGATTAATAAGTTTTTGTCTGGCGATCGAGACATTGATACGTATACACTTTTAAGTATAATAAAAAAAATTAACAATGACTAAAGTAAGACATGTACTTGGTATTTCTGGAGGTAAAGATAGCGCAGCTTTAGCCATCTATATGAAGCAGAAATACCCAACATTAGAAGTGGAGTATTACAACTCTGATACGGGCTGTGAATTGGAAGAGACAGAGAAACTTGTTGATAACTTGGAGTCTTTCCTTGGCAAGGTTGTGCGATTAAAAGCAGCAGAAGGTAGCCCAGAGCCAACACCTTTTGACCACTTCTTAAAGATTAGTGGAGGCTATCTCCCATCGCCACAGGCTCGCTGGTGTACTCAAAAGATGAAGTTAGCGGAGTTTGAGAAGTTTGTTGGAGATGATCCCGCTGTTTCATATGTAGGTATTCGTGGAGATGAAGACAGAGAGGGATATGTTTCTACTAAGCCCAATATACAAGCTATTTTCCCATTTAGAAGAAACATCTGGAGTCTCGATGTTATACATAAAGCCTTACACAATGAGAATTTGGAGTTAATAACCGACCTTTACAAGTTGTGGACTCCAGAAAACATCAAAAAAGAGGCTATTGAGATTGCATCAACTCCTATAAACAAATCATTCTATTACAGTCGTAAACTGAATGCACTACTTGATGTAAGCATTAAAACATTCAATCGAGTAGTGTTTGAGTTCCTGAAGACTACGGATTATCCTGTTGGCAAGTTGGATAAATTCCCCCTAATAGATAATGAGGATGTACTTGTCAAAGAGGATATTCTTAAAATATTGGATGAAAGTGGTGTTGGTGTACCCGCTTACTACAACCCTATCGAATTTGAAGTAGATGGTAAAAAAGGTAAGTATTGCCGTAGCCGTTCTGGTTGTTACTTCTGTTTTTTTCAGCAACGTATTGAATGGATTTGGCTTCTTGAACAGCATCCAGAACTATATAAGAAGTCAATGATGTATGAGAAAGATGGCTATACCTGGATTCAAGGTGAAACTCTTGAAGAGTTGAGCCGCCCAGAACGAGTACGACAAATAAAATTGGACTATATCAAGAAGCAAGAGGGCTTTAAGGCAAAATCCACTAGTGGCTTACTTGTAGATATGTTCGATGATGACGATGAAATACCTTGTGCTAATTGTTTTATATAAAAAATATGGAAAATGAAGTTACAAATGTCGGTTTTACTGTTGATGCTGGATTAATTCAGCGTCTAGGATATGAATTGGTTGGTCGTGCTGAAACAGCTGTCTCTGAGCTAATTAAAAATTCATATGATGCTGATGCGACAGTTGTTGATGTCGATTTTATCAATGCATTTACCCAAGGAGGTTCATTAATCATATCTGACAATGGACTCGGCATGACAAAACAACAATTAATTAATGGGTTTATGAGAATTTCATCTACTGACAAACTCCATAATCCCACATCTATACGTTTTAATCGAACAAAGGCAGGAAAGAAAGGAATAGGAAGATTTGCTGCACAGCGTTTAGGTGAACGGTTGATTCTTGTTACACAAACTAAAGAATCCACAAATGCAATACAAATTGAGATTGATTGGGATAAATATTCTATTGATAAAGACATAACAACTATTACTTTCCCTATACGAAATACTCCAAAAGAAAAAGTAGAAGGAACAACGATAAAAATACATGGTCTTAGAGAAAAATGGACAGAGGCATCGATTAAGCGTATATATCGATATGTATTAGATCTGTTTCAGCCTGATTATTTATCAGAACGGAGTAAAGTTGATAAATTAGCTATTCAAAATGAAGAAACATTTAAAGTTAATTTCAATTTAGTCTCTAATGAAGGGAAGCGTTCGTTTTTAAATGATCAAATATCAGTATTTGATAAATCATTAGCCATTTTTGAGGGACATGTCAACAAAAATCATCATGGTATCATCACAATAAAAAGTGAAAGTCTTGATATAGATGATACTATGGAAATTACATATAAAAACGAAGAGAACAATTATTCTGCTCTTACAGATGTATATTTCAAAATTCACTATTTTATTTATGACAGACCGATGTACTACGGGGATAGGATATCTGGGCCTGAATTAAAAAAAATTCAAGAATTGTCTAAAACCGCAAGTGGAGTCAGACTTTATAGAAATGGATTCAGAGTATTGCCATATGGAGAGCCTAAAGATGATTGGACAAATATTGATAAACGTTGGAGTACTGAATCTGGTAAAATCAATATTCCTTTGAATAATCAGAATTTATTTGGCTTTGTAGAAATAATCGATCCTACTGGTAATATTTTTGAAGAAACAGCTAGCCGCGAAGGACTAATTGAAAATGATGCCTTTAACCAGTTGTCCAGTTTTATTAATAAATCACTCATTGCAGCCAGAAGTAGGATTGCTGAAAGAATTAAAGTATTCAAAGAAAAGCAAAATAATGATGATTTTACACAGGATTCATATACAAAGGATCATACCACTCAAGAAATGTTCATTAAATTGAAGAATATTATTGATGGTAAGTATATTCAAGATGCGAAAACTAAAAATGAAGAACAAGATACAGATCGTGATAAAAAAGAAGGACTTGAAATAATAAAGAAACTCGAAAATCTAATAGAAGAGGCTGGTATGCTTAGAGTTTTAGCAGGCCTAGGATTGACTATTGGAGAGTTTACACACGAAATGAAGCAATTCCATTCTTCTGTATATAGTCATATAAGTATATTAAATCAATTGAATCTATGCAATGAAGCTCAAGAACAAATAAATGAGATAAAAACTGTTTTTGACAATTTATTCAGTTATACTGATTATTTTGGTACAACAATTTCTCAAAACACAAACAGAAAAAAAACTCCTGTTGATTTATTGGCTGTTTTGGATAGATTTAAAAAAACAATAAAAAACGATTTAGAGAAAAATAAAATTAATTTTAAAGTGGACGCTTTTGATTTTGATGTTACAACGATTCCTATGCATAGTTCTGAGTGGAACTCCATTTTATACAATCTATATACAAACTCAAGAAAAGCAATCAAAAGAGCAAATGTTGTTGGTAAAATATTAATTGAAGTAGGTGTTGAAGAGAATAATGTATTTATTAATTTTTTAGACAATGGTGATGGTATTCCAAAAGAGAACATCAATCGAGTATTCAATGCATTCTTTTCAACCTCTACTCCTGCAAGTTTTGATGCCCCAAACGAAGAACAGTTGATTGGTACTGGCCTTGGGCTAAAAATAGTTAAGGATATTATTGTTTCATATAAAGGAAGTATTTGTATTATTCCTTCATATAAAGAATATTCTACTTGTTTTCAAATTAAAATTCCTAAAAATTAATAAATACAATTAACTATGGCTATACATTATTATTACATTGATGATGATCCTGAATCTCAAAAAAAAGTTGAAGGTTTTAAAAATGAAGAACTATCTATTGATGCCATGCAACATAAAGATTCTTGGGAGTTACAACTAGAATTCTTAAAAGAATATGAAGATAAATATGATGGTTTAATTCTCGATTTAAAATTGGATGATCTTCCGAATAACAATAATATTCGGGCGAAATTCAGAGGAACTTCTATCGCTCAAGAAATTAGGACAAGACAGAAAGAAGGAATATTGAAAAGTTTTCCAATAATTCTGTTTTCTGCAAATGACAAGACGAAGCAAGCTCTTGAAAAATCAGGAACAGATTTATTCGATATTATAATTGACAAATCAAAGTTGGATGAAATAGCATTTCCTATATATACAAGACAACTTATTGATTTGTCTAAAGGATACAAGTATTTGTGCGATTCTTCCTTGACAACAGCAAAAATATTTCAGATTGATGATTCTTTTATTGACACTAGATTTTTGAGTGAGTTTTATGAATTAAGAAAGGCTCCTGTTCATATTCAAACCAAATTCTTAATTACGGAATTTTTAACGAGACAAGGATTACTTATAGATGAGGATGTTCTCGCTGCTCGTTTAGGTATTAATAAAGCAACATCAACAGATTGGAATAAGTTGTTGGAAGTACTTTCTAAAAATAAATATAATGGAGTCTTCAATAATGGATGGCCACGTTGGTGGATAAATCTAGTAGAAAAATGGTGGAATGAAAATATTAAATCTGAATCTATTTTGCGTTCGACACCAGCAAAAGAAAGGGTTGAAATAATTAAACGAGCTACAGGCTTGGAACATTTGATTGCTGCTGAAAAAATAAGCAAAGCGGACAGTGATGAGTTTTGGACTCTCTGTAAGGGATACCATCTTCCATTAGATCCAGTTGACGGATTAATCGTTCAAGGTCAGGATAATTTATATCCATGGCAAGAACCTGAATATGTTTCTGTAGAGGCTGCACTTTGGAGAACGAATATTGACGACTGGATTAGTGTTGCTGATGTAGAAAAAGAGAGGTATGAAGAACTAAAGATCTTATATTCACGCAAAAAACAATAAACTATGGGAAATTCTGTAGCATCAATTCAATATATAGCCAGTATCCTCAAGAAGAAGAAACTTTGTCTTGACACATCACCTTTAACAAATGGATATAATAAAGGAGAAAGGGTGTGGAATGTTGCAAAATTAAAATTTACAATAAAAGATAATATTCCAAGAAATACTACTCCCTTAGTTCCATCTTTGGATGTACTTTTAGATGTATTCTATAAAGAAACTGATAATACAGATATCCCATTATCACAGTACAATTTCAGGGTAACTGTGGAGGGAAAGAATCAAAATGGATTTTTAAATCGTCTTGGCATTTAGATTATGACAACAATAATGTCCAAGATTTTATTCATCCTCATTTTCATATAACTTGGGGCGGAAATAAAATGAAAGATTTAAATTTAGGTGAAGTATTACTATTACCAACTCCTCGCTTTTCGTATCCTCCTATGGATATAGTCTTGGGAGTTGATTTTATTCTTTCCAATTTTGTAAAGGTTGATATTTACAAGCAAATACAAAGTGATTCACAATATAAAGCTGCTGTAAAAAATGCACAAGAAAAATATTGGAAACCATATATTCTATCATTAGCACATCATTGGTGTGGTAATAGTTGTCAAAAAATCCAGTTAACAAATATTAAAGCTAAACATTTTCACCCTACTTTGATAGATTAAAGTTCATGTTTAAAACTGATATCATATGGCCAAATCACAGGCGTTACAAATCGCGCACTGAGTGGGAACCTATAGGTTTCTTCTCTGATTGTTTGTGTAATGCAATACAGTTTGATTTGATGCTTGGATTCTTTTCATCTTCTGCTATTAGTGTGCTTGCTAATGGATTTGCTACATTCCTTTATAATGGTGGCAAGATGAGACTTATCATAAATGATATATTAACAGAGAATGATAAATCAGCCATTGCAAAAGGTATAAACACAAATGTAGATTTACCATGTTTTGATTTATCAGATATACAGAGTATATATAAGACTCTTACAGAAAGGGACAAGCATTTTTTTGATTGCATAGCATGGCTTATTCGTAATGATAGAATAGAAATAAAAATAATTTCTCCCAAAAATAACGTAGGTATATCTCACACAAAATCAGGAGTATTCTATGATGGGGTTAATATTGTTGGATTTGATGGCTCTTGTAACTTTTCAAGAACTGCTTTAGTTGACAATATTGAAAGCTTGACTGTTTCTTGTGATTGGGATGGCACAATTGAAACAGCCAAAATCAATGCTATACATGAAGAGTTCGAGCAGATTATTCAAGAGAATGACAGAAGTGTTTCCTATATCTCTGTTAAGAATATTTCAACCCAAATAACAAAAGTTATTGAGGATAAATCATTAACAGATTTATTGAAGTCAGAATATAACATTTTAAACAAACAGACTCAACAGTACACTTCTGCATCTATATGCAGAGCTTTAGAGCGAGCTAAAGATAGAGTAGAAGCCATAATTGAGACTATTAGACAGGATAATAAAAGCAAGTCTATTATTGTTAATTCTGTTCCAAGCTTTCCTTATTCATCAGGACCTAGAGATTATCAAAATCAGGCATTTGAGAATTGGAAAAGTAATAAGCAGAAGGGATTGTTTGCTATGGCAACGGGTACAGGCAAAACTATTACATCTTTAAATTGCTTGTTGGAAATATATAAAAGATGTGGATATTATAAAGCTATAATTCTTGTGCCCACAATTACATTGGTCAATCAATGGGAAATAGAATGTAAAAAATTTAATTTTAATAATATAATCAAGGTCTGTTCCAAATTTAAGTGGCATGACGAAATCGATTCAATAACATTGAATGAACAGCTAAGGGGCAAAGATAATAAACTATCCTACATCATTATTTCGACCTATGCGTCATTTACTAAAACTGCGGTATTTAAAGCATTAACAGTTTTCCCTAAAACAAAATTGCTTCTAATAGCAGATGAAGCGCACAATATGGGAGCAAAGCGCATTATGGAACTTATGGATGGGATACCATATTTACGTCGTATTGGTTTATCTGCAACTCCGGAAAGACAATTCGATGATGTAGCGAATAAAGTTCTTCAACGTTTTTTTGGAGCAGAAGACAAATATACTTATGAATATTCAATGAAAGAGGCTATAGATAAAGGAGTTCTTTGTCGTTATTATTATTATCCTCATTTAGTAAAACTAACGGCAAATGAAATGAATGAATATGCAGAACTTTCTATCAAATTAGCCAAATTCTTTAATAACGATAAATTCGACGAACACAATGAAATTCTCACAGCATTATTGTTAAAGCGTAAACGAATTATTCATAAGGCACATAATAAGTTAAAAGTATTCAGACAAATTATAGAGGAGAGATTCCAAGAAAAAGGAAATCTAAAATATACTTTAGTTTATGTACCTGAAGGTGTGAGGCCTGATAACGAAGAGGCTGACTATTATGACTCTTTTGAGACTATGCCTAATGATGACTTTTCAGAACACTTAATAGATGAGTATTCTGCTGTTGTTAGAAATGTTGATAGTCATATTACAGTAAGAAAATTTACAGCCGAATCAAAAGATAGAGATTCTATGTTGGAAGGTTTTGCTGCAGGAGAAATCGAAGTACTTACTTCAATGAAATGTTTGGATGAAGGTGTAGATGTTCCAAGAAGTGAATTAGCAATATTTTGTGCTAGTACGGGAAATCCTCGACAGTTTATACAAAGGCGAGGAAGAATATTGCGCACGCATAAAGATAAACATATTGCTATAATTCACGATCTTGTTGTAGCTCCAGAAGTGAGTAGTGAGTCTGAGTCGTATTCTATGGAAAGGCGCTTATTAGAGAATGAACTTAAAAGAGTAAGAAACTTTTCACTACTTTCTGAAAATAGCGATGATACACTAAAAGAACTTGACGATATTACATCATATTATAACCTATCACTATTTTAAGCTATGGCAAAAAAATATGTAACTAATGGAGACAGAATTCTCCAAGCAGTCCTTGCAGATGAGGATTTAATTAGATTTGGCGAGTATAATCCTGCCGAATACAATGACTTGAATATAGCTTTATATTCTGACAATCTCGTTGTTAAAACTGTAGCTCAAATAATTTCTGGGGTAAATAATGGAGATAATAACAAAGAGATTTATACTGTTGTAACAAACTTCCTAAAAAATAATATCTAATGATAATCAAAAAAATTGTCATAACAAATTTTCGCAGCTATTATGGGGAAAACACTTTTGAATTATCAAAGGGGTTGACTCTTATTATAGGTGGCAATGGCGATGGTAAGACAACTTTCTTTGAAGCTTTGGAGTGGCTGTTGAACACGTCTTTGGAAATTAAAGAGTTGTCAAATGTTTCAGAGATGCGCAAATCTGAACTAGCTATAGGTGAAGTAGATACAATGTCCGTATCTATGCTGTTCGAGCATAATGGTGAAAAAGAAGTTACAAAGAGCTTGACTTTTGAAAAAATGTCGGATGGTAACTGCAAAGTAACTAATTATTCATTCCGTGGTTATGAGACAGATGGTGAAGAACGAATGCTTCGTACGGGGAAATCTCTTATTGACAGTTGTTTTGATTCCTATATCAGAAGATACTGTCTATTCAAAGGAGAGAGTCAATTGAATGTTTTTAATGAACCAACTGCGTTAAAAACTTTAGTTGATAAATTCTCCGATATTCGTAAGTTTGAAGATTTTGTTGAAGTAGCTTCAGATCTTGAGCAAAAGTCCGAAACTGCATATACAAAAGAATGTAAGTCAGATACAAAAGTTGCAAAACGTGTAGGCGAGTTACAAAGAAGGAAGGAAGAACTAGAAGGTAAAATTTCCGAACTAAGGCGTGATATTAAAAAGCAAGAAGAGGTTGCTAGCACATATCAGCTAAAACTAGATGATTTGGAAAAGCATCAAGCGACGAGTGAAAGATATCAAGAAATTAAAGATCGCCTTAAAACGAAAAATGAGAAACTTTCGCGGCTTAAAAGTTTGATTCTTGTCAATTATAATGCAGGACTTCTTGATAATTTCTGGATTCTGTCTCCGTACACACAAATTTTCAAAGAATTTCAGAAAAAAGTATCTGCTTTAAGCAAGGAAAAGAGACTTCAAAATGATCAAGATATTGCAACAAAGGCTGCTGCAAAAGCAAAAAAGGAAGTAGTTGATGAGATAGCTTCTTTTGCAAATGGTAAAAGTAAACTACCATGGTACCTTCCAGATGAGCAAACCATGCGCGAAATGCTTGATGATGAAATTTGTAAGGTTTGCGGCCGTCCTGCATTAAGGGGAACTGAGGAATATAAGTTCATGGAGGGTAAACTCCATGAATATATACGCCATATGCAAGAAGAGGCTGATATTAAGGCGGAAGAACTGAAAGAAAAGCCATTATTCGAAGGGCGTGTCATAGAGGATTTACATGCTATGTCTATTAGTTTTGGAGGTACTACAGCAATGGAAATAGCAAAAAAATACCAAGAAGTCAAAGACCTTATAGAATTCGTTGATGATAGGAAAAAAGATATAGCTATTGTCGAAGCAGAAATTCAAGAAATTGAAGATGAAAAATCACGCTTGCTTATACAAGCTAATGGTATTTCTGAAAATATGCTTGATAAAAATTTCAATGATATTAAAGGCTACTTTGAACAACGCAATAGAGCCGAGCAGCGTATTTCTGACTATAAGGCTGAGATGAAAGATTATCAGAATGACTTAGAAAGAGTTAGACAAGAATTTGATAGCTTAGAACCATCATCTGGCATGGCAAAAGTTTATGGTAAAGTTCATACTCTGTTAGATAAGGTTATGAAAGCTTTTATTAATGCAAAGAAAGAAAATCTACGTCGGTTCTTAGCTTCGCTTTCTGAGAAGACTAATGAATACTTCAAATTACTAAATGAAAATGATTTTCGCGGTGAAATTCGTATTCGTCAAACGGCAAATGACTCCGCAGAAATTAGGCTCTTTAGTTCTAATGGAACATATATTAAAGATCCTGGTGGTGCTCAAGAAACTACTATGTATATGTCACTTCTATTTGCCATATCAGACTTGACTACATTAAAAAAGGAAGAAGACTATCCCCTGATTTTTGATGCACCTACGTCTTCTTTTGAGGATTTCAAAGAGAATGTTTTCTACAATATCATTGACAAAATTGATAAACAATGTATAATTGTTACTAAAGATTTGCTTGAGGTTGATAAGAAAACTGGTCATAAAACATTAAACACTGAAAAAATTGAGAGTATGACTTGCTCGGTATATAGAATTGAGAAAAAAGCCGGGTACGATCAAGAAGATTTGTCAACAATAAGAACAATAATAACTCCGATTAAATAATGGCAGCAGAAAAAATATTAGAAATTTGGGCAAAGCGCAATCCAGAATGGGAGACAAAATATGAAGATACTATTATCAAAGTTTTTTGTGATTATGGTAAAGGTACAACCAGTTATCAAGAAACACGCGCAAAAAAGTTTGGTGCTGGTTATGAAATATTTATCATTGCATTCTTCATTGGATTATATTTTAATAAAACGAAAGAACTTGTTGCTGATAAGTCTAAACGCAAGAGTTTTGGATGGGCAATTGAGAACTGGGGTAATATTGAATCACGTTCAGGACGTAAACAGTATTCTCAAATTAGAGAGTATATGTTTATGGCATTAGTTGCTAAAACAGAAGTTGATTGGATTGCACTTGATAAAGGAGAAATAACATCTCGTAAGGTGGTAGATTTGCTTATTGATAAGATGGAACAATATGCAAATTATGGTTTTGATTATATAGCTGACAAATTAGAAGATAATCCTGATTATTTCTTTAAAGATAGAGCATTCTTGAATGAAATCATCAAATTTATGATCTCATCAGAAGATGTTAAGACAGATAATAATGACGATGAAGAAGCAGAATCTTTAGATTAATTTTTCGGATTATAAATATCAGATTTAAAATAGAGGACTAGGTCAAAATGTTCATTCGGTTCTATAATGACTGCTAGGTGCGGGCCGTTTGGAATGAAGAACATTCCAAATGGAGGTTTTCGGATGTTGATATAGTTCGCGTAATCAATGATGAAGCGGATTATGCGAAAACGAGCGACTATTAGCTTTGGCTTAAAAAGAAACTGAATGCTGAGGTTACCAATGGTTAAAATAAGCCGCCGATACCCTTGACAGTTAGTGTCACAGACACTAATCCAGCATTATCCCAACAATAGAATAAATGCGTTTTTTGACCGGTTACTTATAGCGTGATAATCAAAGCCAAGAGAAAGCGTATTCGCTGTTTCAGAGTGTCTGGCTGAGCAGTTTAGAGCCCGGCTGTATAAAAAGTTTGCAACAGACTCACGCCTACTTGTTTGGCGGTCTGTATGAGTTTGTGGCACAGATTTATATCAAAAATATCATTACCGGAGACTTCACATTTCATTTGTAAGCCTCTGGTAAAGTGAGTATTGCAAAATAGAATTATTGATGTTAGATCTTGCATAAGAGAGTATTACCCTCAAGAATAGGCACTGTCCAGAGCTGTAAGGGAAACCGGGACTCAAGTTGTAATTGGCAAACATTTTATATCCCTCCAAGGCACTGTCCAGAAAATGGTTTGACATCACTACCCAATTCTTTTAAATATATTTTTTTATATTCTGTTTCTTGGGTTTGCTCTATTTTCTCAACTTGAAACCTGGTATTTTGCAAAAATCTATTTGCATTTCATCGCCATGTTTACATATCTCAAAAAGGTTTCGTGCCCTAGTTTTTCCATTTTTCAAAGGAGAAATGATATAAACATTATTATACCTTTCCTTATGCCAATCATAATTTGTGCAAGTCAAATTATGAGGAATATTGATAATATCTCCGACTTTCATATCGCATTTGTCATAATCATTACAAAAACGATATAAGATAGGATCAGTATTTATCGGTGCTTTATTTACCATATCATCTAAAGTATCGAATAGATTTTGTATAAAATCCGTAATTCCTTCATAGTAGTAATCATCCCTAAAAATATATGAATATTTTCCTAAAAATAATCTCAATAATACTCTCTGAACATCAGACAATTTAAATTCAAGCTCCTTCTCTGATGGTTCTTTAATTATTTTGTTACAGTTCGATATTATTCTATCAGAAAGATAATTAAGTCGGTCATCTATACCTTGTTCACTCATCTCTCCAATAGAAGTATCAAAAAATAGTTCTCCATAATTTGGATGTTCCTTGCAAAATTCATTTTCTGCATTAATAAAATATTGTAAATCTTTAACCATACATTTCTTTGTTTGTCATTTTGCAATTTTTATACAATAATTTTAGTTCATACTCTCACAATTTCCTCATATTTATATTGTGAAAATCATTCCATCCTCTACTATCTCTTTCATACGAACATTTCAATACCTTCATTGAAAAAAGATGATGTTCATCAATATTATCTAAAGACCAACTGCTATATTTTGAATAAACATATAACATTTTCAGACTTTCAACGGTTCCGTTTCCGGATGCATATCTCTGCATAACTACATGTTTAACTTCAAAACAGGAATTAGTCAATGTACTGTTCTGACCAGAAGATATCATGACCATATTACCCAGACAATCTCGTTTCCAAGCAACTTCCGGTCGAGATTCATCGTCCCAATAGAATCTAGTTTTGTCACCATACTCATCTTTAGGATGCTGTGGGGCAATGTGCTCAATAGAACGATTCCTTCTGAATACATATTTTTCAACGACATTGAGTAACTCATTTTTAAAGAATAACTCTCTTTGTTCCCATAAATAGTAATCTATTCTCCAAAACCAATATCTATCAATGGTTGTGTATGTCAGATTATTATCGACAACGCTTTGTTCTGGATGCCATTTATTATCTATTGCCTTAAGTTTGGCAAGATATTCTGTAGCGTTAATATCAAGACTATTATTAATTGAAACAAAACATTCCAAATAGGTTAGCAATTGGGGCATCCACATATAATATGTCATGGCTGATGAAGCGGAATATAGCATAGCAAGATACATCCTAACCTTCATCTTCTCTTTGTCATCTCCTCTATATAATTTAAATGGGTAAGGCTCCTCATCTTCATCGTTCATTCTAATAATGAAATAATCTGTAATCAGACGATACAATCCCAGTTTCCGCATAAAAATTTCTGCATCAAGATCACGTTTATCAAAGGCCCACTTGAAAGTGTCACATAGTTTTCTCACATCAAAGAAATCTGTAACAAGCATACCTTCTACTACCTTTCCATCCTTTTCTTGTTCAGAAATATTCATATTAAGGCATATATATAATACCTGCAAAAGAAATTCTGGAAATGTCAGGAGTGAATGTTCATCAGTACGTCGTTTTACAATCTTATATGGATTCTCAGTATTGATGGCTATGTCACCAATAGCTATAGAGGTAGCTTCCAAGTCCTGATTGTCGTCAGAATCCTCCTCCTCTTCAATATCAAATTTAGTTTGATATTTTTCAAATGCATTATCTATATTCCCGTTTTGGATTATCTCAATCATAACATTTTTATAACGATTCCTCAAGCTGTCGAGCTGTTCATTGTTATGTTTTCTGAGAATCATCTTCTCCATTATGCTACAAGCATTCCAAAGAAGAGTATATTTTTCCTTATCAGTGCGCAAACGCCGGATGATATCGACTTTGAGTATTTCATAATTCTCCAATGATTTACCCGAGGTGTTCATCCTTTCAAAATAAGTATTCAATTCCATAGGGGAATAGTTTCCTGGAAGTTCAGAAAGAAAAAATGTTAGTTTCTCGAAAATATAATTCTCAAAATCTTTATCTGAATTATTCTGTAGTATTTTCTTCAAGTGTTTTGAAATATAATTCAATCCATTTTCCATTTTTTCATTTAAGAACGAACACTCTATTCCCTTGATTTTTGCTTCAAGGTATTTTTTGTCTTCTTCTCGCGCTGTAAATTGTAGACGCAAGATATTATCATGTTCAGTAGAGAGATATAGAAAATCATTCCACTTGAAATGGATCCCTAAAAGAATCATTGCGGTAAAGCGTTGCTGACCATCGACAAGTTCTATACTGCTTTCAGTCCTTTTGACTGTAAGCATTCCAATGTAATATGCAGATTCTTTGTCTCTTTTGTATGAAGAATAAAGGTCATCAAGTAGCTGGATTATCTGATCCTCTCCCCACTCAAATAATCTCTGATATAAAGGAATACTGAAGAATAATCCTGAATCTACAATTTTTCTTGGAGTATAAGCTTGTTTTATATTCGTCATTTGTTATGAAGTGTTTTAAATGAGTCAATAAGATAATTTTTTTCGTTCTGTTCATAAAGTGACATTTCTTTATTGAAATAATCAACTCTTATTCCTTTCAGATTTTTATCAAAATATGGGAGACGTTTTATGATATCCCGTGCACTTGCAAGGAAGAATGTTGGTGATGTAGCCTGATTTATCATTACTATGATTTCCATCTCCCCTGCTTTATCCATTATGGATTGCTTATTGGCTTTACTTTTCTCATACCTTAATTGAGATACAATCCTTGTTATACAAGTTAAGGCTTCAGATAGGTATTGGTTTCCAAATTTCATATAATAGGCGAATAAAAATGCCGCTATGACATCCCCGTACCACCAATGAGTCCGTCGCTTTCCTTCCGATAACTTTTTATTGTCATCGTTACCGTTAATATTTATTTCAATTAATCCAGAACATGAAATGGTTTCCCAAAGTATATGGTATTGTTTTGTCTCAATAAAATGATTATAATGCTGAATGAATGCATTTACAAAAGCAAAGAAATGTGTTCCTCCCTGTATTGGGTCCATAAAATCGAATCTCTCGCCAAAAGGTGGAATCTCTGGTATAGTTGGAGCTGCTTCAAACTCATTCTTAACCCTATTTGGTTCTTTTATATACCAATATTGTTTTCTTGTCCACTTACGGAGGCAATATAAATATATGCCTAAGATAATTGATACACTTCTATCCCCATTTTCCCGTTCACTTTTCACAAGAAGCTTATCCCACATCTTTGCCAAATGACGTTGTTGAGCTTCATGGCTTTCAGGAATGAATCTGAGATGATGTGATTTTAATAACTCATAATCTGTCAAAGCCTTTCCTCTGGCGTTCTGTGTTGAAAAGAACGTATAAGCAAGTTCAAGTGAAGAATCATTAAGTACTAGTACGTCAAACGAAATTATATCAAGAATTTTTTTGGCTTCTTTACTACGTGTTTCAATGTTGGGATAATGTCTATCAAGATACATTTCAATAATATATCTGTTATATCCTATATATTTTTGAGCTTCAACAGAATCAAATTTTTCTTTCAATAAAAGAATGTTATCAATACACATAGCACGTAAAATGAGCGCCAAAGTAACAGTTCTTTGTTGGCCATCAATGATATCATAATCATCACCTTTCTTTTGAAGAATCAATGTCCCTAAATGATATTTATGATTCCTAGGAATAAAAATATCATCCAGCAGCTGTTCTACATTTTTTTGCGGCCAGCAATATATACGTTGATAATCCGGTATCTTTAATTTTAAGGAAAGTACATCTTTTAATGACATCGTATGAAGGACAACTTTGCTTCCAGTTCCATCTGTAATATTAATGTTGACAGAAGCACCATCTTCAATTTTATTAAAATCAATAGATGATACTGTACAAATCTCCTTTTGAGTATCATTATTTCCGTCATAATAAGTATTTAGGAAATCTTCAATCAATGGATCGATCTTACTAATAAATTTTGTAAGATAATCTGCTAATTCCAGAAGATCTCCAATTTTATATTCATAGCGTAATCGTCCTTGTTTCATTCCATTCCAATTATGCCATAAATAATCACCCGATTCCGTATCGATGTTATCACGAAGATATTTGTACAATCTCTGATTGAATGTATTACCATAATAATCATCCTCCAGATGCAACTCCAAGTAGCCATTAATATATTCATAATGTACTACTTTAAAATTAATCCGAGGTGAGACAGTAATCAATATATACCTATTCTGATGCCAAGCACTTTCATTTTCCTGGCAATACACCTCTTTATTCTTATCTGGCTATTTTTTATTTACAAATTTTCTGACTGATTCTACTGTTTCCGGATAGATATACAACATATTACCAATTCTTAATTTTTATTTCTTTTTAGATGCTCTTTCTCGTTTCTTAAGGCTCAAATCCTGCAAGACCTTTCCCATTGCATCTTCTTTTGCAAGAAGAAGAATATCATCATCCAGTTGAAGCGCATAAAGCACCCTAAGATAAATGCCTATTGCCACTGTCGGTACACCTTTCTCTATGCGTGAAACCGTAAGGGGTGAACAGGTAGCACGTTCGGCAATCTGTGCGACACTAAGGTTTCTACGCAATCGTGCAAGTCTGATTTGTTCACCCACCATTTGCATCTTCTGCTCCAGTTTTCTTGGCAACTTGGTACCCATTGTACTTTTTGTCATAGCTCAACATATCATATAATATGCAAATATAAATGTTTTACTTTATTATATGATGTATTACAGAAATCAATTTTCGAATTTAATCTTGCCGTAATCTACTTGGTCATATCATCGGACATTGAGATTTATTATATTATCCATAGAGTTTATATTTCAACATATATTATTTCTAAAAAGATAACCATATTTTGAACAATAAAAGAAATAACACTTCTTTTTCTGTTCAAAATATTACTACTAAGGTAATCTTAGAAAATATTGACTGCTGTCACATAATGCTTACCACAAAAGTAGATTATTCCCTAAACTGTCTCACAATTCACCAATTGTAAAAGATAGTAATTCAAATTATATCTTGATACATTAATACACTATACAACTACATGAATACTTCACTTTTTGTACCTTGTAGAAAATATTGAAAAAGCTTGGAAAATATACTATTTTTTCATACATTTGTATAGAGTCAAAGGCTTTCGGAAATTGCGAATTATTTCTAATATTTTGATTATCAGATTTTTAAATATTGTAATATTGTACCTTACGTGTATTTGAGTTTTTCAAACAAGTTTTGAACTTATTGAATACCAATGTTTGTCGAGATTTTCTAAATGACTGCATCGTGAACATGTAAAAAGTATTATGCAGAAGATGGAAATATTCCGTCTGAGAGTACTGGAGCAGATAATAAACGAGAAATTCGATTTTTACGATAAGATTGTTGAGAAAACAGATTTTCTTGATTATTTCAAAAATGAATCACTCAAACATAATAAGAAGTGGATTTATGTGTATCAGCACTTTGCTGCCTTCACCAACAACAAATGTACTTTTGCAGATATCAATGTGGCTCTCTGCCAGAGATTCCGCTCCTATCTGCTGAATACGGCCAAACTGAGAGACGACAGTAAAAAGCTGAAACAGAACTCTGCTGCCGGATATTTTTCCACATTCAGAGGAATGTTGAAAGAGGCCTATAAGAAACGGATGCTTAAAGAGAATATCAATGATTTTCTTGACAGGATTCCGGAAGAGGAAACAGAAATCAATTATCTGACAGAACATGAATTAGGGCTGATCATAAATAATGAATGCCCTATTCCTTATTACGAAATGCTATCATTTTCGCCTGTATAACAGGCTTCAGAAGAAGCGACATACTTGCTTTGAAATGGGGGAGGATATCAAGGAATTGCCAAAAGGCGGATGGTGTGTATTCAAACGTATGCAGAAAACAAAGAACATGGCAAACGTTCCTATCGGAGATGATCTCATGGAAGTTATCGGCCCACGTGGTGAAGGACTCGTATTTAACGGACTTACCACATATATGCTGACCTATCCGATGAAAAGATGGTTCAAAAGCATAGGTATAAAGAAAGACTTGCACTTCCACATAGCAAGACATTCAAATTCTCTTTTCTGATTGAGATACAACTAATTATAGTTCCTATTCTCTTGAATGGGTAACGATTTAGAAACGAGCGAACTGCATATATTCATCATATTTTGCATTAAGTTAAAAGAACGCTTTATTCATATACAAAGATAGTATTTTTTTATTTATCTGCTGTTTTTTCTTACTATAATTTCATATAAACCTTAGCTGTCGAATTTTTATCTCTTTAATTATTATAATTCAAGTTTAGGACATTCACTGGCAGAAGTATTGAAGAAATAGTATCTGTTCAGCAACTCCATATTGGCGCAACTTGGATGCAATATACTCTGGAAGATGTTCCGCAACGGGCTGAACGAGCATCACGGATATTTCTGAACCTGAATACCATGAAGGCCAATCCGATAAACGTATAGATATTTACAGGATTATGCTTATATAGGAGGAAAACATTACATCAAAAGTATAACTGAAATTATAAGGATCGATAGCTAAAAACAAATGAAATTGCTACATCGTATATAAGTGTTATAAACCTTGATTATTTCTTTCGCAGACTTTCGTAATACTCTGATGGCGTTATTCCAACCTGTTTTTTGAACATCCGGCTAAGATGCTGGGGATATTCGAAACCCAGTTCATATGCTACTTGTGCAATGCCTTCACCGGTGGCGAGTTCGTTTTTTGCCCGTTGGATGATGTATTGACGAATATAGTCGCTTGCCGTGTCGCCCGTCATTCTCTTGACCATATCCCCGAAATAGTTGGACGACATGCACAATTTGTCGGCGCAATATTGTACGGTCGGTATGCCAAGCGTCAGTTGCAACTTTTCCTCATAATAATCCCGAAGCAGGTGCTCGAATTTTGCGAGTATGTCCGAGTTCTCCAACTTTCGGGTAATGAACTGACGGTTGTAAAAACGCCGGCAGAAATTGAGAATCAATCCGATATACTCCACAAGAATGGCATCTTGGAACTCATCGCGTTTTTTATGCAGTTCGTCCTGTATCTGTCGTATCAACGATACCAAAATATCGTGCTCCTCGTCAGTCATGTGCAAGGCTTCGTTGACCCGATAATCAAAAAAGGAATATCCCTTTATCTCCTTTTCCAACGGGGTTCCGTGCAACAGATCGGGATGAAAAAGCAATGCCCAGCCTGTGATCGACACACGATTCCCGTTATCTTCCTTACCTCCGATTTGTCCGGGAGCAACACATAGTAGCGTCCCCTGTCTGTAATCGTACCTGCCGCAGCCGTAATCCAAATCGACCGACGCATCGTCGCGGAGGAACAGACCGTACACGCTGTAATTGTTCAGGCTGTGGCGAATGGGCGACGCCTTCGCATAGTCAATGACGCTGACCAGCGGGTGCAAATCCTCGCATCCGAGATAGCGGCTGTAATCGCCCACGTTCCGTACTTTCAGAATCTTACTCATAGCTTTCCGTCCAAATTCTTGTTCACATGCAAAAATACATGATTTCAATCAGATAGCCGAATAAAACGCATAGAAAATCAGTAAAATTGGTACGAACTGCCCACTTATGGGTTACGTCGGTTATCCGAGCAACGGGTAACTTTGCATCATCAAAAGAAATAAACGGTTAAGCCGAGAGTAGAGCCAAACTTTGTTTGAGCTATGCCGAGGCGAGAGTGATTGTAAACGAACGAAGTGAAGTTTAAAATAAATGATGAATGAACGAATTGACATTCCAGCGGAATTGTATAAAGATGAAGTCGTGTGCTTCTTTGCAGACCGTTATCATACTTCTACCGAAAACGTGGTGAGATGTTTTCTCGTGCAAGACGGGATTTGCCCGAAACAGGAAAACGAACCCATGACTTTCCGGTTGGAAGATAATGAAATGGAGATCATGCGGGGCTTGACTTATGGAGGTCATTCTTAAAAATTACAGGATTTATGGATAGAAGAGATTTTTTGAAAATGTCATCAATGACGGCTTTATTGGCTGCCGGGGAATGGACGGGATTGTCGAAAGTCTTTGCTCAATCTACCTCGCAGTCTAAAAACGGTTATTCAAACGGAAATAATCCGTCGGGGAATATGGAATACAGAAACCTCGGAGGGTTAGACGTGTCGGCCATCGGTCTGGGCTGCCTGCCGATGGTGGGCTATTACGGCGGGAAGTATGAGAAGAAGGATATGATTGCCCTGATCCGGCGTGCATACGACAAAGGTGTGACCTTTTTCGATACGGCGGAGGTGTACGGGCCTTATACCAGCGAAGAGTGGGTCGGCGAAGCACTCGCCCCGTTCCGTAACAAGGCAAAAATCGGTACGAAGTTCGGTTTCGGGGTCGAGGAAAAGCAACCGACCTCCCTGAACAGTCGTCCCGACCATATCCGTCGTGCGGTGGAAGAGTCGCTCCGGCGGTTGCGTACAGACCGTATCGACCTCTTGTACCAACACCGTGTCGATCCGACCGTGCCGATGGAAGAGGTCGCCGGTACGGTCAAGGATTTGATGCAGGAGGGAAAGGTTTTGCATTGGGGACTGTCGGAAGCCAGCGCACGTTCTATCCGTCGCGCCCATGCCGTATGTCCTTTGTCGGCTGTGCAGAGCGAGTATGCTATCTGGTGGCGAGAACCAGAAACGAAGATATTTCCAACACTCGAAGAGTTAGGCATCGGCTTCGTTCCCTATTGCCCGCTGGGACGTGCGTTCCTTACGGGTGTAATCGACGAGAACAGCCGTTTCTACGAGGGCGACCGTCGCTGGAACCTGCCGCAATTCACCCCCGAAGCGCTGAAACACAACATGCCGCTCGTGGCACTTGTCCGCAAATGGGCGAAGCGCAAACGTGTGACTCCGGCGCAGTTCGCCCTCGTATGGATGCTTTCGCGCAAGGCGTGGATAGCCCCGATACCCGGCACGACCAATCCTGCCCATCTGGATGATTTTCTCGGTGCGGCGACCGTTCGTCTCACTCCATACGAAATGGAGGACTTCGACAAAGAATACGCACGGATCGACCTTATAGGCCACCGTGCCGATCCGTTTACTGAAAGCCAAATCGACAAATAGAATATTTATGATATGAAAAAGATTTTATTGATTCCGTTTTTATTGTTTGCCGCCTTGTCTATGGCGGCTTGCGGAGGCGGTTCTGATGAGCCGTTCACTCCAGAACAGTCCGAACAGCCGGAAAATCCGGGTGGCGGTGATGATTCCGACGATAATCCCGACACGGCTGCCCCCGGCGGGAACAGCCGTTACCTTGTCCTTTATGCTTCCCGCACGAACAATACCGAGCGTGTGGCGCAACTGATTCAGACGACACTCGACTGCGATATTCTCGAAGTGGAGCCGGAAACGGCATACGACAATGACTACAACGCCATGTTGGAACGCTCGCAGGAAGAGCTGGCGGCTATCCGTCAGGGCAACTATCCTCCGATCAAGACTTCGTTGGAAAATTTCGATGACTATGACATCGTATTTGTCGGTTATCCCATCTGGTATAGCAGCATGGCGACACCGATGCAGACATTCTTGCACGAACACGTAGCAAAACTTGCCGGAAAACGAATCGCACTGTTCGCCACCAGCGGCAGCAGCGGTATCTCCACATCGGTAAGTGAAGCACGCAGCCTATGCCCGGAAGCGACGGTAATCGACCGGACCCTGTTGCTGACATCTTCGGGGCTTTCGCAAATGGCGACCCGTGTTCCTGCATGGCTCGAAGAAATCGGAGCAGGGCGGGAAGAATCGGATAAACCGGGTACTCCGGATGAAACTTCTCTGAAAGTGAACATTACGGTCGGCGACTGCACGATTACCGCCACGATGGAGGACAATGCCGCAGGCAGGGATTTTCTTTCCCGTCTGCCGTTAGAGGTTACACTGAACGATTACAACAACACGACCGAGAAAATATTTTATCCCGGTCCGGCTCTGACGACCGAAGGCGTGACACGCGGCTGTGCGCCCACGCCCGGCGACATCACGATTTATGCGCCGTGGGGCAACGTGGCGATTTTCTGCAAAAGCTGGTCGCATAGCAACGACCTGATTAAAATAGGCCGTATCGACGGTGACGGTATCGAGGCTCTGAATATCGGAGGAGATATAGCAGTAAAATTCAAAAGGCAATAAATATGACGATAGAAGATTTCAAGACATACGTAAAGACACGGAAGCCTCTCGATACGGAGGAAATCCACCGTTTCATGGACGATATGAGCAATGAGGCCCGTCGCATCACGTTCCGCCTGAATACTGCTTATCATACGCCGGATGAAGTGCGTGGACTGTTATCCAAACTGTTCGGCTATGAAGTTCCGCAATCGCTGCGCGTTTTCCCACCCCTCTATGCGGATTTCGGTAAGAACATCACCGTAGGTGAAAATGTGTTTATCAACGCCTGCTGCCACTTTCAGGATCACGGCGGAGTCACGATAGGCGACGGATGCCAGATTGGGCACAACGTAGTGTTTGCTACGCTCAATCATGGACTTTCGCCCGAAAAGCGGAAAACCACTTACCCAGCTCCCATCGTGCTGGGTAAGAACGTTTGGATCGGCTCCAATGCGACTATCCTGCAAGGCGTGACTATCGGAGACAACGCTGTTGTTGCGGCAGGCGCGGTCGTCACCAAGGACGTAACGCCAAACACGGTAGTGGGCGGTATCCCTGCACAGTTCATCAAGAATATTAACGACAAGTAATAACTTAAAAACAAATTGATATGTTAGGCAATTTCACTTTTCACAATCCCACGAAACTATACTTCGGGGAAAACGCATTAGAGCATTTGAGTCAGGAACTGGGCAAGTACGGAGAAAAAGTCATGCTGGTGTACGGCGGCGGTTTCATCCGCAAAAACGGTATTTACGATGCGGTACAGGCGGAACTCCGCAAAGCGGGAAAACAGACGGTCGAATTGTCGGGCGTCATGCCCAATCCCACGATCGAAAAGGTCATGGAGGGCGTGGCACTTGCAAGGAAAGAGGCGGTGGATTTTATCCTTGCCGTCGGCGGCGGGTCTGTCTGCGACTATTGCAAGGCGGTGGCAGGCTCCGCGTACTGCGAACATGACCCGTGGGAGTATTATTTCAACAATTTCGGAGAAATGACCTGCCGTTGGATTCCTGTCGGCTGCGTGCTCACGATGGCGGGAACGGGATCGGAAATGGATAGTTGTTCCGTCATCTCCAAGCACAGCGAGAACCGGAAGAAGTTCTATTACTTCCGCAATCCCGATTTCTCCATTCTCAACCCTATTTACACCTATACCGTGCCCAAGCACCATACGGTGGCCGGCATTTACGACATCATGTCGCACATTCTGGAACAATACCTTTCGGGGACGGACGACAACACGACCGACTACATCGCCGAAGGGCTGATGCGCTCCCTCGTTGTCAGCTCACGGAAAGTGCTCGGCAATCCGGATGATTACGAAGCACGCAGCAACATCATGTGGACCGCGACATGGGCCTTGAACGGGCTTCTCGCCTGCGGTAAACCCACCGACTGGATGGTACACATGCTGGGGCAGGCTGTCGCAGCCTATACCGACGCAACCCACGGGCATACGCTTTCGGCTGTCAGCGGGGCTTATTACCGTCTGCTCATCGGGCGTTCCGAAGAGGCGGTGAAGAAATTCCGCCGCTTGGCGGAGAATGTATGGGGTATATCTTCTGATGGTAAGACCGAAAAGGATATTGCTGTTGAAGGACTGCTGAGAATGGAAGAGTGGATGCGTGACATGGGACTGGCAATGAATATCACGGCTTGCGGTGCCGATGCGTCGCAACTTGAAGGCATGGCCGATGCATGCCCCATCAATGAAAGCGGCTATGTCGTCCTTACCCGTGAGGATGTAATCGAGGTGTTGCGTCAAAGCCTTTAATACCATTTTGAGGATGAGAAAATCAATATTGACCATCTTGTTTCTCTTACTTTTGCTGTCGTGCAATACGCAACCGGCAAAGGAGGGAAACAAACAAAACAGTACGGAAATGGAAAAGAAAAATATCGGAAACCTGCTTGCCCTCTATCCCAAACCGATGACCGTTGTCGGTGCGGAGGTCGAGGGCAAGGTGAACTGGCTCGTCGTGGGGCATACGGGTATTATCGGTCACGACCGGATTCTCGTGAGCATGAGCAAAAGCCATCATACCAATCAAGGGATAAAAGATTCCAAAAAACTTTCTATCAACCTTGTCAGTCGTGAAATGCTGCCGAAAGCCGACTATGTGGGCAGCGTGAGCGGCGCATCGGTCGATAAATCCGAAGTATTTGACTTCCATTGGGGCGAAAACGGAAGTCCTGTAATCGACGCATCGCCGCTTGTGATGGAATGCAACGTGGTGGATATATACAAGTCGGACGGCTTCGACAATTTTATCTGCTCGATTGCCAACACTTACGCTGCACCCGAAGTGCTTGACGGCAACGGGAAACTCGACTATACACGGTTGAAACCCGTGCTGTTCGAGTTTCCGACCTACTCCTACATCGCCACCGGAGAGATTATCGGCAAATGCCTGAACTTGGACAAGCAGCCGGGAATGTGCGCCAAGGAGCCGATGACCGCCGACGGTATCGTGCGCCTGTCGAAAATCGAGGTTTACCCGCAGCATCTCGACGAGTATATGAAATACGCAACCGAGGTGGGCGAAGTCTCCCTGCGTACCGAACCGGGCGTATTGACGATGTACGCCGTCAGCGAAAAGGAGAATTCCTGCAAGGTAACCATTCTTGAGACCTATGCGAGCCGTGAAGCATACGAGAAGCATATCGCCTCCGAACATTTCCAAAAATACAAACAGGGAACGCTGCACATGGTCAAGTCGCTGGTGCTGGCTGACCAGACGTCGCTCAACCCTGCGAACAAAATCAATAACTTCATTCAGTAAAGAATCATGAACCGAATTATTTTAATTACAGTATTCACCGTTTTAACATTTAATGTTATGGCACAGGAAAAGATAGTACAGACAGCAGGGCGCGACCAGTTAGGCGAGTTCGCTCCGAAATTCGCAGAACTCAACGACGATGTCCTTTTCGGCGAGGTATGGAGCCGTACCGACAAGCTCGGTCTTCGCGACCGCAGTTTAGTGACGATTACATCGCTCATCAGTCAGGGCATCACCGACAATTCGCTGACATATCATTTGCAGTCGGCGAAGAACAACGGCATCACCCGCACCGAAATCGCCGAAATTATCACGCATATCGGTTTTTACGCGGGTTGGCCGAAGGCATGGGCGGCATTCCGTCTGGCGAAAGACGTATGGGCGAAAGAGACGACCGGCGTGGATGCCAAGGCAGCCTTCCAACGCGAAATGATTTTCCCCATCGGCGAACCCAACACGGCGTATGCCAAATATTTCACCGGCAACAGTTACCTCGCACCGGTTTCGCGTGAGCAGGTGAATATTTCCAACGTGACTTTCGAGCCTCGCTGCCGCAACAACTGGCACATCCATAAAGCCACGAAAGGCGGCGGACAGATGCTTATCGGTGTGGTCGGGCGCGGCTGGTATCAGGAAGAGGGCAAACCGGCGGTAGAGATTCTGCCCGGCACGGTCATCCACATTCCCGCCGGCGTGAAACACTGGCACGGAGCAGCAGCCGACAGTTGGTTCGCTCACCTTGCATTCGAGATTGCAGGCGAAAACGCTTCCAACGAGTGGCTGGAGCCCGTAACTGATGAGGAATACGATAAATTGAAATAAACGAGCTTTGCCTCTGCTGGGGCGAATAGGTCTCAAAAAGGGGTAAACCTGTAAGATGAAGCGTAACGGAATCATCTTTGTCCGTTACGCTTTTCTTTTTGAGGCTTGTTTGAGATAAACAGACGGCGTTCTTCCTTCCAGACGATTGAACAGGCGGCTTAAATGCGACGGACAGTCAAATCCGAGCGCATAGGCCGTTTCGGTAACCGATTTACCTGACATCGGCAAGTTCTTGGCCCGACGGATAACATTGCGTCCAATGAAGTGGTTTGCAGAATCACCTGTTTCCTGCCGGATCAGGTCACCGAGATAATTGGGGGAAACACGCAGGCAATCTGCACAAAACCTAACCGTAGGCAGTCCTTTGGAAAACTGTTCCCCCGTTGTGTAATAATCGTCCAACAGATGTTCCAAACGGCTGACGATATGGTTGCATTTGGCTCCGCTTTCTATCGAATACTGCCTGTTGAAGAAGGACGAACAATAAGCGAGTATCAATTCTATCAGTTTTACCGTTACCTCCTTACGCTTGGCTTCCGACAATTCCTGCCGGAGCATCCGGAAAAGAGTCTCGCAATCCTGTTGTTCGGAGGCAGAGATGGCCAGAGCCTTGTTCACGTGATAATGAAAGAATTCCATACGGGGCAGTTTCTTCTCGTAATCCGTACCGTGAAACGGTTCCGGGCTGAACAGCAATGCCCATCCCTTACGCCGGAAGGTTGTGCCGTCATCGGCCACACCTCCTATTTGGGACGGAGAAACGCATACGATGCTTCCGACGGAGTAGTCGTATGTTCCGGACCCGTAACCGAGCCTCTCCGAATCATCGTCCAGAAGGAACAGTCCGTACACGCCCCATAGCGCGCGGCAATGCCGGATTGGCGGCAATTCATCGTAGTGGATGACGCTGACATGAGAATGCAAGTCCTCCGCTCCTACAAATTCATTGTAGTCATGTACGTTTCTTACCCTTATATCATAGTTCTGTATCATTGCGAGCGCAAAATTAGCCAATTATTTTCACAATCAGTAAAATTGGCTTTTATTTCGGTATTTCCTCACGGCCTTTTTAAGTGCAGGCCCGTAATTTTGCGTCAGAAATAGCAAAAACAATGAAAAGAATACTGATTTTAGGAGCATCCGGGACATTCGGGAAAGCTCTTGTCGAGAAGCTGAGCAATGACGAAGAGTGTCATCTGACGCTTGTATCCCGTCATGCCTCGGCTTGCTATCACGAAAGTGAGCGATGCCATGTCGTCGATTGTGACGCCATGAAAGCGGATGATTTGCAGCAGGCGATAGCGGGTTGCCATGTGGTGTATTGTGCCATTTCGGGCGACGATTTGCCCGTTATCATTGAAAACACGGTATCAGCCATGAAGATGGCCGGTTTACGCCGTCTTATCTTTATGGGAGCCGTGGGAATCTACGATGAAATTCCGGCGGATATGGACGATGAAGACAATGTCAGAAACAATCCCGACCAAATACCCAACCGCAAAGCGGCGGATATTGTGGAAAACAGCGGTCTGGATTACACGATACTTCGTCCGGGGTATTTACGGGACGGGGATAAGGATGATTTCACATTGACTTTCAAAGGCGAACAGGCGAAAGGATATGTTTCCACCATCCCCTCCGTTGTCGGACTTGCCGTTCGTCTTATACATGATGACACGCTCTATGTCCGTCAAAGCGTGAGTATTACCCGTGATATGTCTGATACGGAAAAACTTTGATTCACGATGGAAATACGTTTTGAAAATAAAGTGGCATTTATTACGGGTGCGGCTGGCGGTATCGGTTATGCCGCCGCACGGATGTTTGCCGAAGCCGGTGCGTCGGTTGTCATGGCCGATTTGGATAGTCGGGTAACAGACCGTGCCAAGGAACTGGAAGCGGAAGGACACAACGCCATCGGTATCAGGTGCGACGTATCGGACGAGGCACAAGTGAAAGCGGCTGTCGAAAAGGCGGTCGCTGTTTTCGGCAAGTTGGATATAGCTTATAATAACGTGGGCATACATGCCGCCGTGCGGGAAGATCTGGCGGAAACCGAAGGCTGGGATTTCGACCGGGTTACTTCGGTCAATCTGCGCGGTGTGTGGAACTGTATGAAGTACGAACTTGTCGAGATGAAAAAGCACGGCAAGGGAGCCATCGTAAACTGCTCGTCGCAGGGCGGTCTGGTAGGCATCCCCTGTATCGGGGCTTACAACGCCTCGAAGCATGGTGTACTTGGGCTGACCAAATCGGCGGCGTTGGAGTATGCCCGGCAGGGAATCCGCATCAACGCCATCTGTCCCGGCACCTGCGAGACACCGATGGTACGTCAGGCCATCGAGCAGTCGCCCGACCACATGGCACGTGTCATCGACGCCATCCCGTTGGGGCGAGCCGGCAAGGCGGAAGAAATCGCTTCGATGGTGCTGCTCCTTTGCAGCGACTATGCTGGCTTTGCCATCGGGCAGACTTGGGCGATGGACGGAGGATATACGGCGATGTGATAAACAATAAATAGAATGAGAAACAGATTAAAAACAATCCTTGCCATTACCCTTGTATGGGGGATGGCAATTCAAACAAACGCACAGGAAATGAATAAAGTACCAACTGTAGAACTGAACAACGGCATGGAAATGCCGCAATTGGGAGTCGGCACGTTCTTGGTCAAGGACGATGCCGCAGAAAGAGTATGCCATGCAATCAAGGTCGGATTCCGCCTGATCGACACGGCACAAGGTTACGGAAACGAAAAAGAGGTGGGTGAAGGCATACGCCGGAGCGGAATAGACCGCCGTGAGCTGTTCATCACCACGAAAGTGAACACCACGGAAATGCGAGGCGGCACCGTGCGCCAGTCGCTCGACAAAAGTCTTGCCGACCTCGGGACGGACTACATCGACCTTGTACTCATCCACTGGCCCGTGCAAGGACATATCGAGGGGACTTGGCAGATATTGGAGGAATACGTGGACAAGGGGAAAATCCGCAGCATCGGCGTGAGCAACTTCAACCCGCACCATCTCGACGAGTTGCTGGAATATGCACGCATACGCCCCGTAGTCAATCAAATCGAGATCGAGCCGTACATGACCCAGCATGATGTCGTGGGCTATACGTTCCGCAAGGGCATTCAGGTGGAAGCATGGGGACCGTTGGGGCAAGACGTTACCGGTGTGCTCGACGACCCTGCAATCGGTGAGATTGCCGCCCGACACGGCAAATCCGCTGCACAGGTCATCCTGCGTTGGCACATGCAGCGCGGACTGGTTACTATCCCCCGCTGCGACAACGATGCGTACACGGACGAGAATATCCGCATCTTCGACTTCGAGCTTTCGCCTTCCGAAATGGAGATTATTACCGGTCTGAACCGGAACCAGCGTGCGAACGAGAAGAACGACCCGGATAATTTCCCGTGGTAGCCGATAAATCTATCAGTTGCGGAAACAGGACAGAGTGGCACATGCATTTTCTGTTTCCTGACTTGAATGATATCAGAAGTGGCAGACCATCTATCAAAGTGGTTAAATGAAAAAAGGTTGGACTGATACGGACAGAAGATAATTCATAAAGACTGTCGGTGCAGCAGCCGGAGCAACCCTGCTTTCCGGAGTCGGGATAGCGAAGGCAGCCGAATTGTTGAACGATAAAACGGATAAGAAAATGAAAATAGTAGTATTGACAGGAAGTCCGCGTCGGAACGGGAATACCAACCATTTGGTCGGGCAATTCATCAAGGGAGCAAAAGAAGCCGGACACGAGGTGTACCGTTTCGATTGCGCCCAACGCAAGGTCTCGCCTTGCATCGCCTGCAACCGTTGCGGCATGAACGGGCAGTGTATATTCAGTGACGATTTCGAGGAACTGCGTCCTCATCTCATGGCTGCCGACATGGTGGTATTCGCCACGCCAATGTATTACTTCGGATTCTCTTCGCAGCTCAAAGCCGTGATAGACCGCTTCTATGCGCTCAACGGGCAGATCAAGGGAAGCGAGAAACGGTCGGCCTTGCTGATGGCATACGCTGATACAGCTGCGGAGGAAGCCGAACCGATGCTTTCGCATTACCATACGTTGCTCAGATATTTAGGCTGGAAAGACAGTGGAACGGTCGTGGCGGCGGGAATGTGGCCAGCGGGTGCGGTGAATGACACCGAATACAGTCGGCAGGCTTATGAATTAGGATGTAAATGTTTTGGGTAATCGTGTTGTGTATTTACGTAATGATGCAATACGTTGGTTATAGGAACAAGTATATTATATTAAAACAAAACCATTATGATGACACCATTATTTATCGGCGGTCTGGGTATGCAGGAAGTGCTGCTGATCGCATTGGTCGTGCTGCTGTTCTTCGGTGGCAAGAAGATTCCCGAACTGATGAAAGGTCTCGGCAAGGGAGTACGTTCGTTCAAGGAAGGGATGAACAATATGGAGAAAAAAATCGAGGAAGAACCGGTGAAAAAAGAATAAGCGGATGGCGACTGATATGGACAAACAATCTTTCTGGGAGCACCTCGACGTGCTGCGTGCAGCCATCGTGAACAGCCTGCTTGTAGCCGTAGTGTTCGGCGTGGCGGCGTTCTGTTTCAAGGAGGAATTGTTCGCCGTTATCCTTGCTCCCAAAGATGCCGACTTCATCACTTACCGCCTGCTCTATTCGCTTAGCGGACTGGTAACGGAGGCTGATGCGCCGGATTTTCTCGTGAAGCTCATCAACACGGGATTGGCCGAGCAGTTCATCATTCACATGAAAACCGCATTATGTTCCGGTATCCTGTGTGCATCGCCATATATCCTCTACCAGTTGTTCCGGTTCGTGTCACCTGCCTTGTACGTCAATGAGCGGAAGTATGTGATGCGGGTGGTCGGAGGCGGCTATGCAATGTTCGCCTTGGGTGTGGCCGTCAGCTACTATCTGATTTTCCCGCTGACGTTCCGTTTCTTGGGAACCTATCAAGTCAGCAGTGAGGTGGAGAACATGATTGCACTGCAATCCTACATTTCAACGCTGATGACCATGTCGCTGGCAATGGGACTTGTTTTCGAGATACCGATTCTCTCATGGCTGTTCGCTAAATTGGGATTGCTCTCTGCCTGTTTCATGCGCAAATACCGCAAACACGCCATTGTGGTCATTCTTGTGATGGCTGCCGTTATCACACCGACCTCTGATGTCTTCACGCTGTTGCTGATTGCATTGCCGATGTGGTTGCTGTATGAGATAAGTATATGGATCGTTAAAAATTCAAGAAGAAAGAATGAAGTTATTATTGCAGCATAAGATAGTTGCCGGATATTTATTATTGATGGCGGTCATCGGTTGTATGGTCGCCATTGTCTTACATGAACGCAACCGTGTAAGAAAGATAGAGAATGAATCAATTGCGATTTTTCAGACCCAGCACCATATCAATACCGCCCACCGTTATGTAACCACGTTGGCAACTTATGGTGAATCCGTTATTGTGTGGAACAAGGAGGACTCATTGTCTTATCGGGACCGTCGTATGCGAACGGATTCCCTGCTGCAAATCCTAAGTATACGCTGCAGGGATTTTATACATCCCGACCAGATAGATTCTCTCCGTACATTGCTGGTTGCTAAAGAAGAACATTTATTCCAGATAATGGGTGCGTTTCAACAACAAAAGAAAATGGACAGTCTTTTATTTAGCCGACAGCATGTCGTTACATTGCAAGTCAGCCCACCTCGCACCATTACCCGCAAGAAAAAAGGGATAGCAGGATTTTTTGGTGGCAAGGAAACCGTGCAACTGCCATCCGTTACAACCGGACAGAATACACTAAACAAAGAATTGATTTCTTTGAAGAATGAACGGCAAAGAGACATTGAGGCTTATACGGACAGCCTGCGGTTACACAATAAGGAACTCAACGTGAAACTACGCATGTTGATTACAAGTCTGGACGAGCAGACATCGATTGCGTTTCAAAACAAAGAAGAACGACTTAAAGCCTCCTACGAACATTCCTCTCTTGTCATTACCGGTTTGATTGCATTCTCCATAATCCTGTTATTTGTTTTGTATCTTATCATACAACGGGATATCAATAAGGCAAGGAACAGGAAACGCCTGGAAGAAACAATAGAACAGAACAATGCGTTGCTGGAAATGCGTAAGAATATTATCCTGACCATTTCCCATGACATTCGCGCCCCGCTGAACATCATCAGCGGGAGTGCCGAACTGGCTACGGACACTCGTGAAAAGAAACGCAGGAACAATCACCTGGACAACATCCGAATTGTCTGTAAACACGTGGTACACTTGCTTAACAACCTGTTGGACGTGTACCGTCTGAACGAGGCCAAAGAAATCCGCAACGATGTGCCGTTCAGCCTTAAAGACTTGTTGGAACGTACCGTTTTCGGCTTCTCCCACGTGATCAATAACAAGGGAGTTCTGTTCTGTCACGATTTTAAGGATACCGATGTCAAACTTTATGGCGATGTGGACCGCATTGAGCAGATTATAGACAACCTGCTCAGCAATGCCGTCAAGTTTACAGAAGTAGGTACAATCAGTTTTAATGCCTGTTATCATGAAGGAGAGCTGCTGTTAGAAGTCAAAGATACCGGTATCGGCATGAGTGAGGAGACGCTCTCCCGTATCTTCCGTCCATTCGAACGTTTGAGTTCATTGGCTAACGTCCAAGGATTCGGATTAGGTCTGCCAATTACGAAAGGACTTGTCAACCTGCTTGGCGGAACCATCAATGTGACAAGTAGCATAGACCAAGGCAGCACCTTCTGCGTGACACTTCCCATGAAAATAACGGACGAACCGATAGAAAGCGAGAACCGGATAATCCCGCACCCGGTACACCTGCCCCAAAATGTACTTGTCATCGATGATGACACCATGTTGCTGGATGTGATAAAGGAGATGCTGGAGCGGAACGGAATGAACTGTACAACCTGTGCCACTTCCAAAGAGGTCGTAAAGGCAATGCGGGGCAAGGATTATGATTTGCTGCTGTCAGACATTCAAATGCCAGGAACCAACGGCTTCGATCTGCTGACTCTGTTGCGAAACTCAAATATCGGGAACTCCCGTTCCATACCCGTTGTGGCCATGACTGCACGCGGTGACAGGGACAAGGAGGCATTCCTCCATGCCGGATTTACAGACTATATCTACAAGCCTTTCTCTTCTTCCGAGTTGCTCAGCCTGCTTTCAATGATAAGAAAAACCGGCAGGAAGACAACCATAGCGTCGATTTCAGTCTGATACTCTCTGAAGTCAGCGACAAGTCGAAAACGCTTCTTTCCTTTATATCCCAGTCGAAAAAAGACCGGGAGGAACTCGGTACGGCAATGAAAAACGGTGACAGGCAGAAATTGCGTGAAATCACCCACCGGATGCAACCGATGTGGGAATTGCTGCAAATGGAAGAAGCCTTGTCGGCTTATCGCACTTTACTGAAAAATGAGACTATAAACGATAAGATATTGGATGAACATACCCGGCAGATTATGGATTACGCCGCCATCCTCATTAAAGTGGCGGAAGCCGAGATAAAAAGAGTGACGAATGAAACGGAAGATACTGATAGTTGAGGACAACGTCGGTTTGTCACAGATGCAGAAAGACTGGCTCTCACAGGCCGGTTATGATGCCGTGACGGCCATGAACGAGACGATAGCACGCTCGTTGATACGCAGAACGCAGTTTGACCTGATATTGTCGGATGTGCAGTTACCGGAGGGGAACGGCATTTCCCTTCTGGAATGGCTGCGCAAGGAAAGGAAGGACATCCCGTTCATCCTAACCACGGAATATGTTTCCGTTTCGGATGTGGTGCGCACCATCAAACTCGGAGCCAGGGATTACCTGCCCAAACCGGTACACCAGGAGCATCTGCTGGAGTTGGCGGAAGATGTGTTCCGTCCAGTGGCTACGGTGCGCAGGAAAGAGAAGGTGCTGTTTCACCGTACAAGCCCCAGGATTCTGCAAGCAGAAAAGTTTGCCAGGCTGGTTGCTCCGTCCGATATGTCGGTAATGATTCTCGGTGCCAACGGAACCGGCAAAGAGTCGATAGCACAAACCATCCATAACAACAGCGAACGATGGAATATGCCGTTCGTCGCGGTAAACTGCGGGGCGTTACCGCGTGAATTAGCCGCCTCGCTCTTCTTCGGGCACGAGAAAGGGTCGTTTACCGGTGCCGACAGCGCCAAAATCGGATATTTCGACATGGCGAAAGGCGGCACGCTGTTTCTGGACGAAATAGGGACGATGTCCTACGAGATACAGTCCTTGCCACTACGGGTATTGCAGGAGAATACCTATGCTCCGGTAGGCGGCAGGGAGCGGATAGCCGATGTGCGGATAATTGCCGCCACGAACGAGGATATGCAACTGGCCATTCGGGAGGGGCGCTTCAGGGAAGATCTCTACCACCGGCTAAACAAGTTCGAGATTCGGCAGCCGTCGTTGGCGGAGTGTCCGGAAGACATCCTGCCGTTGGCCGAATTTTTCCGTGAACGTCATTCCAAAGAACTGAAACGGGAAACGCAGGGCTTTACGGACGATGCCAGGCGCAGGATGCTTACCTATCACTGGCCGAGCAATGTGCGGGAGTTGCAGAACCGGATCAAACGTGCCGTGCTGGTCACGGAAACTCCTTTGTTGGAACTTCCGGACCTCAATACCGGCGGTTAAACAGAGTTTGTGAATAAGGAGATTGCCCCTGTCATATTACCATTGAAAGACGAGAATACAGAGAAGGAATCCATCATCAAAGCCCTGCAAATATGCAACGGACACCGCGAACAAGCCGCACGGTTGCTGAAAATAAATCCCGCGACACTATACCGAAAGATGAAAAAATACGATTTACGATAGATTGAAAACATGGATAAATAGCATTCATGTTTTCAGCAATGCCCATTTCTTGAAAGCAGATCTGTATATTACAGCGTTCATTTTCCCGTTTTTTGTTCCTGTTTTTCCGCTTTCAGGCACAACGACTTTGGAGTGGAGCCCGTCCCGAGCCTTCAGGCGAGCGGCAAGTTGTTTTGGGTGCCCGAAATCATTTCGGGTGCCCCAAAACACAACTTGCCATGTTCGTTTGAACATGAATTTTTCATCCGAAAAATCAAAAGATAGCGTTCCAACCGCTTCCCTCCGAAAAAATCCTTCCGCCGGCATCTTGATCACTTTTTGAATACCCAAAACTGGAGTCACCGAGGCACTAGAGCGGTGTAACAGGATGACATATAGTGTCACAGACCGTCAGCAGACCGCCATGATAGTGCCAATCCGGAAAAATTATCGTTATTTTGCCGCATGTCAGCATGTGTCCGGCAGTTCAATCATTCAGGTGTGCGTCAGGTACGGGGTGCATGGTTGCCTTAAACCGTCCGGTAACGGGTGAACGGGGATATGCTTGGACATAAAAGGCAACCGTTCCCCCATGTGTGAATGTGTGGATGCGTGATTGGCTTAATGTCAGACGGAACACGTGGAGTATTGGATACATGACCGACTTGCCGGTCGGATGCACATGCCCGTCAAATAATGCAAACATGCAATATGAGTGGTATTCTTACATTCACAACGTAAGGAAAATGCAGAATTGCCGGAACTAGAACAAGAATGTCCAACTATCTAAAAAAATGAATTATGGTAAAGAGAAAGGAAGTTAAAATCGACGAGGAGCAGATACGCCGCGTAATGACGGGGGATATTCCTGATGCCGTTCTGAAAAACATCTGTGATGACAACGACACTGGCTCCCCAAAAGAAGACGGCAAATACACGGAAACAAAGCCGAACCGGGATTCCTGCCGAGCCTGCCGAGGTGAAGAATACCGGCACATCTGCCAGGGAAGAAGCACCCTCTCCGGTCTCACAGGAGAAAACACGCCGAAAAAGAAACACCCTTCAGGAGTATCCCGAACATCTGTTTGGCAACAGCGTCGTGAAGGAACGCCGGCAGACGTATGTCAGCAGCGAGAACTACGAACGGGTGCGCACCCTGCTTTCCGTGATTGCGCCGACTGTCAGCATCTCCTGTTACATCGACAATATTCTCTCTGCCCATCTGGAACAGTACCGTGACGAACTGAACGCCATCTACAGCAGCCGCATCAATCTAAAACCGTTGTGATTCTGCCTGCGGCCGCATGAAAAAAGGGACACCCGGAGGTCGGTTGTTCTTCCTTCCTCCGGATGCCCCTTGCTTTTTCTTTCAGGGGTCGGGCTTATTTCGTACCGGTGGTTCTTACACTTACCCCTTTCGGTATCGGGTTGTCGAGTATTATCCGGTAGCACAGCCTGCCGTCCACATTCACCGGCTCTTTCGCCACCATGAAACCGGCGCATTTCTCGACTTTTGCCGCATCGAGTATCATGCCGGCAATGAAGCTGTTGGAGAAGCGGGCGCAACGCGGATCGTTCCATATCGTGAATCTGTTCTCGTCATCCGAGACGAACATGTACCAGTCCTTGGGCCTGTCTTCGTCCCTGGCGATACACAGCCTGTTTCCTGCGTGCAGGCTCAGTTCCCTGCTCAGTATCCTGCTCAAATACATGCTGCCGTCACGGCATACCGTGATGATCCGTTTGCCCTTGTAGGTCAGTGCCGGATGGGAATTGCTCTTGTCATAAACTGTCAGTTTCATAATCATCGATATTTTATCGTTATACGTTGTCTTCCTTTATTCGTGTCATGCCGTCTCTCCGGCCATGATCAGCCTTCTTCTGGCGATGAACTTCCGGTTTGCCCGGACAGATTCCATCATCGCCTGTGCCCTGCGTGTCACCACCGAGGTCTTCTCGCCCATGTGCTTCGCTATGGTGCGGAACGAACTTCCGGTCTCGTAGAACCGCAGCATGAATATCCTGTAGTCCTCGTAGGAGAAATGCCGCCTGAGGAACTTCTGTATGTCCCTTACCAGCCTGTCGCATCCGGTCAGCATCTCTTCCCGTTCCGCTGTCTCTTCCGTGCAGTCCGTCTCGCCCAGTCTTGCGAAATATTCGTCTCCGGGACTGTCGTAACGGCTTTCATCCCTTGCGCCTGACTGTAGGATTCTCCGGTAGCCTCCGAAGAAATAGGACTCCGGATCTTCTATCCCGACACTTGAGAACATTATCTGCTTCCTGACAGCCAGATACGCGTCATGGAACGCGTCTTCGTCGATTTTTCCATAGATGGAGAGTCTCTCCTTCAATCTCGCGTATGAACGGTTAAACCATCCGTTGAATTCTTTCACGTCTTTTGTTGCCATATCCTTTTTCCATTTATCTGTTAGACATCCGGCCCGTGGTGCGGGCACTCTTGTTTCTTTGAATGCCTTACAGCCGTTCTCCCTCCGGAAAAGTGTCAAGGCTCGGCAGGAAAAAATACCGGAGCGCGGAGCGCGAGGATGATTTTTTCCCCGCCGACCCGCAGGGCCCGGCCTTGCGCTCCGGTGGGGAACGGCTACCTTTGCTTCAAAGAAATAAGTGTGTCCTTTTCCGCTTCTTACCATCCGTAATTATCCCCTGGCGGTGAAAAGGGATGTCTGCCGGTGACACCTCTCGTCCGGTTTGCGGACTATTTTCGTTTTTTTTGTTTCCTTCGCACAGGAAACGGTAGGGACATACAGCCTGATTCCGCCGTTTCTTTTTTCTTGATAAAGTCAAGAGGCCTCGTACATCCGGTTGAACTCCTCCACCTGCAACAGCTTCCCGTCAAACTTAATCTGACGGAAGTCGTTTATACCTTTCCACACAAAATACTCATCATCCGGGTTGATATGTGACCAAAACATAGTCAGAACAAAATCAGCATCATTGATGCGGAATATATAGAGAATTATTAGAAATCAAATTGATTTACAATTTATTTAGTATGCACAATTTTCAATGTATCCTTCCTGTTCATACACCCTACCATAGTGATGAATCATTTCAA